>JAEEGF011174898.1_pt1 | contig 16239 bp, 16 predicted proteins | sample 9134171 | NCBI WGS metagenome assembly JAEEGF01 (sample SAMN16246542, study PRJNA631951) | gut metagenome | biome: gut microbiome; feature: rumen; material: AP-attached | host: Bos | place: Iran: Karaj | collected 2018-10
CAATCCTTTCAACGGCATACGCGCAAAGGTTTTCATTCCGCGAGGCTCGCTTGCTGAATATATCGCCTCATGGGGCGACAAGCACGATTATATCGAGGTTGACAGACCAAGATACTAAACATACCTTATCCGACGCTCTGCGAAGATGGCAGAGCGTCGTTTTTTTATTGATTCTGCCTAAAACGCTTATATTTTCGGTATATTTATAAAATGAAGTGCAGAAATAAACAGAATAAAAAGGATTTTACACAATTTCAATACAAAAAACTTGGCTAATTTAACAGATTGTTATAATTTTACGACCCAAACCTTTAATTTATCATCATTTTACACAAAAATCCATAACAATGCTAATTAAAATTCTGTTAGTTATTATTTTCTTTGCCGTGATGATTGGAGTGGGACTATACTCGCGACAGCAGGCAAAATCGGTTGACGGATTTGTGCTTGGCGGACGCGAAGTTGGTCCGTGGCTAACGGCCTTTGCTTACGGAACATCATACTTCAGCGCGGTGGTTTTCGTTGGATATGCCGGCCAATTTGGCTGGAAATACGGACTTTCGAGCACATGGATAGGCATAGGCAACGCCATCATCGGAAGCCTCTTGGCGTGGCTCGTTCTGGGCAAGCGCACCAAACTCTTCACGCAGCACATAAACAGCCGCACGATGCCCGATTTCTTCGGCACTCGCTTCGACAGCCAGAGCCTGAGAGTGGTGGCATCAATAATAGCCTTCGTATTCCTGATTCCTTATACCGCCGGAGTTTACAAGGGCATCTCTACCCTCTTCGAGATGGGTTTCGGCATTCCCTACGAATATTGCGTGGTGATGATGGCGGTGCTCACAGCCCTCTACGTCATTCTGGGCGGATACAAGGCTACGGCGATAAACGACTTTATTCAGGGCATAATAATGCTGTTTGGCATTGTGGTTATAATAATGGCGGTACTGAACACGCAGGGCGGTCTTTCTGAATCAATAAAGAAGATGGCCGAACTGCCTGCCGACGGCTCGACTGCCAACGGCGGTTTTGCCGACATCTTCGGCCCCGACCCTTGGAACCTTCTGGGCGTGGTGGTGCTTACGTCGCTCGGAACGTGGGGACTGCCTCAGATGGTGGGAAAATTCTACTCTATAACCGACGAGAGCGCGATTAAGCGAGGCACTATAATATCTACGTTCTTTGCCCTTGTGGTTGCCGGCGGATGCTACTTCCTCGGCGGCTTCGGCCGACTGTTCGGAACGCCTCCGACGTTGCCAAACGGCAGACTGGACTTCGACTCTATCATCCCTTCGATGCTCGAGACTCTTCCCGATGCGCTGATTGCGCTCGTGGTGCTTCTGGTGCTGTCGGCATCAATGTCTACGCTGGCATCGCTCGTGCTAACATCAAGCTCGACAATGACGCTCGACCTCATCTACCGCGACAAGAAATCGGCCAAGGACGAGGTTGTTGACGGCGAGATTGACGATACCGTTTCAGAGAAGATTGAACGCCGTAAGGTGGTGGTTATGCGCGTGCTCATCGTGTTCTTCATCGCCCTCTCGCTTATGATTGCACTCAATCCGCCTACATTCATCGCGCAGCTTATGGGCATTAGCTGGGGCGCGCTGGCTGGCGCATTCCTAGCCCCGTTCATGCTGGGACTTTACATGAAGGGCATCACAACTGCATCGGTGTGGGCTTGCTTTGCATGGGGCGTCGGATTAACGGTCATCAACATGCTTATGGGCAACCCGATAAACCCTATCAACTGCGGAGCAATTGCCATGCTGGGCGGCTTCGTTGTCGTGCCGGCGGTGAGCCTCTTCACTCCAAAGCCGAACAGAGAATATGTTGACGAAATGTTTAACTGCTACAAATAACACATGACAAGAAACTTTCTTCTGGCAGCAATGCTGCTTGTAAGCCCAGTCCTCTCGGCACAGAACGGCGAGGGCAACGCCAAACAGATTATCGACGATTTGGCAAGCCGTATAGAGCTGCACGGATATGCTCAGGCTGGCTATACATACAAGGATGCCAGCGAGGGAAGCCCTACTAACACGTTCGACGTTAAGCGCGTGCTCTTCTGGGCAAAGGCTAAGGTAACAGACAGATGGTCGTTCCTGTTCATGCACGACTTTTCGAGCGTGGTGCAGGAGTTCTATACCGACTACAAGGTTCACGATGCCTTCTGCGTAAGGTTCGGACAGTTTAAGAACAGTTATTCGCTCGAGAATCCGCTGTCGCCTACCAAACTCGAACTCATAGAGTGCTATTCGCAAGCCGGAATCTATCTCACAGGCTGCGGAAGCGACCCTCTCTACGGCGTTCAGTACGGCCGCGACCTCGGTCTGATGGTCTACGGAAACGTGCTGAACAAGCATCTTTTCTATGAGTTTGCGGTGATGAACGGTCAGGGCATAAACCGAAAGGACGGCAACAAGCAGAAAGACGTTATCCTGAAACTCGATTTCCGTCCGATAAAGGAGCTGCGCATCGTGGCTTCGGGACAGAAGGGAAAGGGACATGCCGTGGCAACATCGGTCTACAACCCCGACATAAACATTGGCGACGACTACCGCCGCGACCGTGTGTCGTTCGGTGCCGAGTTGCAGACAAAGCCAATAAACCTGCGCTCCGAATATCTTGCCGGAAAGGACGGCGAGGTTGGCAGCCGCGGATTCTACTGCACCGGCTCTGCGCCTATATACAAGCAGCTTGAGGCGATAGCATCTTACGACTATTTTGAGCCTAACACAACGCTCGAAATAAGTCAGACGAACTACACCGCCGGCGTGCAGTACTGGTTCTACAAGAAATGCCGCGCGCAGCTTCAGTACACCCGATGCTGTCCTAACTCGGGCAAAAAATACAACTGCATTCAGGCTCAGATGCAAGTTGCATTCTAAAAACTGATATTTTTACCTTTACATATTTACTTTTATAATAACAGCGCCGTGGTACAAGCGATTGTGCCACGGCGCGTTTTTTTTATGTTCCAAAGGTAGACGGTATGTCAGCAAATCTTATGTCATCTCCATATTTACGAAGATTTCATACAAAACTTGTTTACTGCAAACAACTGTTCCCCGAAAAGAATCATACAAAACTCCATTCGGGGAACATTGACTGACTTCAAGTTCGCAGAACTTGCAACAGATATTTGTTACGGACGCGAGTTCTTAAATATATCTATTAAGGTTCTGAACTTTTTTCTGGGAATATAAAATCAAAAGTTTCTCCTTCTATCTCATTAGCATATTCATCACCTACATAGAAATCGTAAAGGTTTGCTCCACAATATGGACAAAAAACGATATTGCATGTTGCTAAATTCAGAGAAAACTTCTCGTATCCCATTGTTATAAAGAATCTAATATCATTACGTTTATTTTTTGTTCGACTTGACTGCTTGTTATGTAAAAACAGACTTATATCTCTATCATTTACCAATAATGGAGACTTGAATTTTACAATTCTAAAATTCATGCCGAAATTATTACCAACATAATATTGTCCTTCAAAGGCACTACAACAGAATTTCATATCTTAATATTTTTTTAAATGTGGCAAAATATCTTTTACAACCAATGGTTGTATTTCGTATTCTGTTCCACTAGAATTACCATACATCCCATTAAGTTTTATAATATCCTCCCGAGTTTACATATATATTCTACCATCCGCAATCGCCACAGAAGGCAAGTTCTTGCTTGTTCTTGTTGTTGTCTTCCACAACAAGGGTGCCCTTCACTTTGTAAGACTCGCTCTGCCCGCTGCTCTCCTTGCCTTTAATCGTTACTTTTAACGTGTATTTCTCATTTCGGTACAGAAACACATCATTCTTCATGTCCGACAAAGCAAACTTCTCGAGACGGCGGTTTATCATCATGTAGGCAGTTTCGGCAAGGTCGTTGACCATTATGTAGCCTTTGTTTCGCTCCTTGCTTTGATATTTATAGAATACGCAGCAACCGCCATCAATCTCCGACGGTATTGAGTCGAAAGTCCCGATTTCAATGCCCACATTGGGTTTCGTTTCTGCTGAAGAGGCGAGAGAATAAAATATTGAAATACAAACGAATATAAGCAACTTAACGTTCTTCATTTTCTTCTGATTTACGAATAAAACTACACTCACATTTTTGAGGGGCACGACCAACTCTATTGTAATAATAAGAGATCTGACGGTTCGATATCTACGCGAGCATATTCTATATTTCTACTATTCTTTAGAATATAAATGATATGGATATTTTCATCCATCAGTTCTTGCTTGTTCAAGACTAAGACTTTCTCTCCACGCAAACTATACACACATACACCCTTCAAAATTTCGAGATAATCCGAAGTTATTTCTTTCGGATCCATCTCGCTGTCTATCTGAGCAACATAATATATTTTTCCGCCTTTAACGTAAGCCTCTGTAATACAACAGCCTTCTTCTATCTGAACAGGCAGTTTTTTCTTCGCTAACTCTTCTTTGACAAAGAAAAGTGCAGAATATTCGCCGTTTTTCTTTTTAGTGTATATTTCTTTAAGTTTATCTGGAGATACGCAAACCTCCATCAGCTTCTTATTTGTTTCTGAAGAATAAATCAGATATTTAAGTCCCATACCATCATCTACAAATATGCCGATAGCATCATTAGAAGCAGTCGAAAGCAGTTTTGCTTTGATAATGTCGGGATTCTGAATTTCTTCCCATTGCTTAAAATCAGCCCACATCTTTTCAGACATTTTGTACGACATTTCTACGGTATCTACATTCACATTTATATCAAAAACAACAAAATCCTTACCTGCAACTTCTTTTGGAAGCTGCTTCTTAAGTTCTTCGACTCCCCAAGCAAAAGCCTTACGTTTGTACATCCTGCACGAACTTAACGACAGAAGAATCGCCAGTACTGCAAACATAAACTTAAATACATTCTTCATCACTAGTGTCCGGTTAAAGTTTTAAACACGCTAAATAAATTATTGATAACCAATAAAATATAGTATGTATTCGCATTTTGGGATTAAATTCTGTACCTTAGCAACAATGCCTCTAATGGCGATATTTTGCTATAATGAGTACAAAGAAAACCATATTTTCACAGATAATGTCTCTAGTTTCGCGCTATGAATTCCAAAAATGCGTTGATCGTTACAAGGGTGACTGGCGCACCAGATCATTCACTTGCTTTGACCAATTCAAGGTCATGAGCTTTGCTCAATTTACGGACAGATCTGGTCTGAGAGATATAGAGATGACACTTGAGTTCTGTGGAAAAGATCTCTACCATGCAGGTCTTAGTCCTGTTCCGAAATCAACATTGGCAGAGTCCAATGAAAAAAGAAGTTGGAAGATTTACAGGGATTTCGCGCAAGTTCTTATAAAGGAGGCAAAAGAATTGTATCATGACGATTACTTTCGTCTTGGTCTTAAGGAAATGGTATACGCCTTGGACAGTACCACCATCAGACTTTGCCTGGAGTTGTCTCCTTGGGCAGAGTTTCATCATGGCGAAGGAGCCGTAAAGATGCACACGCTGGTTGACCTGCGAGGCAACATACCATCTTACATAATAATGACCAATGGCTTGGTGCACGACTCTAAAGTTATGCCTATGATACCAGTTGAAGCATTCGCCTTCTACTTGATGGACAAGGGGTATGTATTCTTCAAGCAGTTATATGAGTGTTTTCATCTTAAGGGGGCATTCTTCGTTACGAGAGCCAAAGACAACATGGTATATGATGTCGTAGAGGAACGTGAGGTGGACAAATCCGCCGGACTCATCTGCGACCAAATTATTCGTCTCACTGGTAAAAATCCATCAATTGAATATCCAGAGTCATTACGCATGGTTATTTATGAGGATTACTCGACTGGCAATGTTTATAGATTCCTGACAAACAATTTAACGATAGAATCTTTGACGGTTACAGAGTTATATAGAGAAAGATGGATGGTTGAACTGTTCTTCAAATGGGTGAAGCAACATTTACACATAAAGAAGTTCTATGGGACTACAGAGAATGCAGTTTACCTACAACTTTGGATAGCTGTATGTGATTATCTGCTGCTCATCATTGCGAAGAAGAAGTTCTGCTTGTCTCAGTCGCTTCATACTATATCAAATGCAATTGGTCCGATTTTATTCAAGCAAAGTGATATTCATTCCATATTCAATGTGACAAAAGAAGTTGGAAACAATAAACGTTCGGACAATCAACCTACACAACTTTCGTTGTGGTGAAAATTAAACCGGACACTAGTGATTCTTCATATAAAAATTCTTTCCTTTTAGTTGTCACTATCTTTTTGTTTTGCACTCGTTTTCTGAAACCTTAATGCAGTTTGTCTGTTTTTCACACACAAATAAAAACTTTGCAAAGTTAATCATTTTTCCTGAGAACATAACCGAAAATACACTCTTGATTTCATACCGCCAAAAACACATTTCATACAAGCAAGCCAACATTTCGTACAGAGTCATAAATTCTATACATGATTCTCGTTTCGGCACGGTTATCTTTGCATCAAAAAACAAAAGAAAAACTGCTTATGAAACGAAAAATCCTTCTCATTTCCATCGGCCTAACACTTTTTGTTATTGTCTTGGTCGGCATTTGTAACATCGTTGTAAACTCCAACGCCTGCGGAAGAACATTCGACAATGCCGACGACATTCCGCCACAGAACACAGCCCTTCTGCTGGGCACAAATCCTGTAAGCCGATACGACCACAGTCCGAACTTCTTCTACAAGGCAAGAATCGAGGCGACTGCCAGTCTGTATCGCAAAGGCAAGTTCAAGAGGCTGATTATCAGCGGTGACAAGCATCAGGGCTACGACGAGCCAGCGGCGATGACGAACGACCTTGTAAAACTCGGCATCCCGAAAGAGGTTATTGCCACCGACGGCAGCGGACATCGCACTCTCCTATCCATGAAAAATATCCAACAAGATTTCGATATAGATTCTGTTATCATAATCTCGCAGAAATGGCACAACGAGCGTTCAATCTATCTTGCCGACAAGATGGGAATGTACGCCATTGGCTACAACGCAAAAGACGCTCGCAATACGCGAACCTTTCTTACTCACATTCGCGAGAAACTGGCGAGGGTGAAGATTTTTATCGACATCTACATTACGAATAGAAAAGATTTCAATCTATGATTAAAAAGATATTTCGGCGGTTCTTAATTCTGCTTCTGACGGCAGCATTGGCATCGGGCGGATTTGCGTGGTGGATTTACCACAGTCCCGACACCGCACCGTTACCCAAAAGCACAAAAGCCAGGCTCTTCTGGCACAACAAAGTTAATCCGTGGGACTTGCAACAAGTTAGGGACTACTGCCGGAAGTTTGGCTACAACGATACCTATTACATCATCTGCGACTTCGGGATGCCTTCGGGAAAGAAGCGGTTCTACCTTTACGACCTAAACAGCCGCCGTCGCATAATGAGCAGCTATTGCATGCACGGCAACGGAGGCGGCTCTACCGACGAGAAGCCTGTTTTCAGCAACAAGCCAGGCAGCAACTGCTCGAGCGTGGGACTTTTTGCCCTCAAAGGCATAGGCTCGCACAGCATTAAGAGTTGCATCAGAGTAACGGGGCTCGACCGCACCAACAGCATGGCTCGCACAAGGGGTCTGCTCATTCACTCGTCGCGCAAGACGACATGCTTTGACGGAGAGCAGAAATACATTCCGCTGGGCGACGAAAGCCACGGCTGCTTCACCATTTCAGCCGGCAGTCTTGCGCAACTGATGGCAATCTACTCTCTGCACGGAAAAAAGAAACGGATTCTGATGTGGGCGTGTACATAATCGCACACAAAAAACATAGATTTCTGACATAGAAAAAATCGGAATACAACTTTTTTGCCTATTTTTGCACCATAACCGAGACACGATTTTGAAACAACTGTTGACCATACAGAATGGCGGCACGGAGCTTATCCGCCTTGCGTTCGACGAGATTCTATACATAAGGTCGGACGGCAATTACTGTGTGATGACGCTTTCTGACGGCGAGGAGATTCAGCTTTGGATGAATCTGAAGGCGATAACCGACCTCATAGACCAGCAGATGCGTCAGCAACAAGTTGTGTTTGTGCGAGTTGGCAAGCAATATGTGCTGAATCTTCATTACATAAGCCGAATAGACACAAAGAAGAACCAACTGACGCTATGGCGCAAGGATTTGGCACGGAAAACGGTTCTGGGCGAGATATCGCACAAGGCTCTCTCGCTTCTCGAAGAAGGAATTAAACAGATGGCAAGATGAACTACAACGACGACGAAATACAGTTTTTGGGCGGAGAGGACATCAGCAACAGTCCTACATCAGTCCCACGGAAGCCGGCATCGCGCAGATGGTGGACAGCCGTCGCTGCGCTCGCAATAGTGATGCTTGCCGCAACGACATTCTATTTCTGGCGCCAGGCTAACCGCTTTACCGTATCGTTCGAGTATCCGCTGAGCCGTTCATCTGCACAGATAATAAACGATTTGGAGGCGATGCAAGGCGATTCGGTTCACGGCGTAACGATGAAGGAAGATTCGCTCTACGGCGTTGGCATGAGGCTGTTCGAACTTCGCGGCGTTGTGCCGTCTTTTTCGCGCACCGCACCGTCAGACAGCGATACAACGATATGCCTTGCCGCCCACGCATGGGACTATTATTGGGACGACAACAAGCAATACCGATACATAGGCGACTTTATAGACAACGGAAACGAACTTGCAAGCGGCTCGCGCAAGGCTGGATTTGTTGCCGTGGTGGGCGACAAGTGGCAGATTGGAATTAGCACCGAGGACTCGGTAAAAGAATATGTAAAGGCGCACAACGGCTCAATGTTCAGGCAGTTTGCGCTTGTCTCAGCCGGGCAGATATGCGAGAAGCAGTTCGCACTAAAAGGAAAGGTTACGCGCTGCGCCCTTGCCCGCAAATCGGGCTCCGGCGGCATCTGGTATGTCGAGACTGTAAGCAAGGAATCGCTCTACGATTTTGCCCAAGCCCTTGCCGACTATGGCTTTTCCGATGCCGTCTACCTTACTGGCGGCAACTCAGGAAACACGTTCTACCGCACACCCGACGGGCAGCCGCACGGCAAACTCGACTGGCAAGACGAGGCTATAAACCTTATCGTTTTCAGAAGATAACCGTGCGTTGACAAACGATACAAAAAAAGCAGACCATTGCCCCACTCCGAGACAATGGTCTGCTTTTTTATCAGATTTTGAAACTATATCTTTGAAAACTCGTCAGGACCGATGTCTACACGACAGATTTCCTTTCCCTCGCCATCCGTGTATATATAGACAAAATGAATCTTCTCCTCAACCAATTTCTTTTTCTGCAACACAATTACCTGCTCACCACGCAGTCCCTGAAGACAGCCTTCTTTTATCAGCTCAATATCCTCCTTTGTGTAGTCCGAAGCACTGTTTCCGTTATCTATCTTTATAACATAGTACATGCTTCTGCCCTTTATATAAACATCTGTCATCCAAAGGTTTTCAGCAATCTGAGCCGGCAAGTTCGATTTAACCTGCACAACTTCCTGCTGGATGGTTTCGAGCATGGTTGCCTCCTTAATCTCTCCCTTCTTCACCTTCTCGTGTATCTCCTTAAGACGGCTTGGCGAGATGTCTATTTCTACCAGTTTCTTGTTTGTTTCCGAAGAATAATAAGTGTATCTTATTCCCATATCGCAGCCGATATAGTTGCCGATGGTAAAATCGTCGATAGAAGAAAGCAGATTTGCAATATTTCTGTCAGAATTGGCCGTCTCGTTAGTCATTCCGCTAACTCGCCAGATATCTTCCGACATTTTTATTACATATTCAACCATATCTCCCTTGATATTCACATCTACAACCTCGAGGGCTGCCCCAATTTTCTGAGGCAAATGGCTCTTTGTGGCAGCCACCTGCTTGACGATAATTTTTCGATTAACCTTAGAGCAAGAACTTAGCGACAGAAAAATCGCAAGTATTGCAAATGATAATGTAAATAATTTCCTCATAACTATATGATTAAAACGTTTTTATTCAAAATAGAAGTGGAGCATACTGCCCATGGAACACATTCAAGGCTGTAGCTACTTTTTGTATAGCACCCGTCTTAAAAAAAGTCCAATATTTAGTGATTGTTTTTTCATGCACGGATTACAAGACACAAAAATAATATTTTTAGCAAAAATATTCAGTCTGATGCAGAAAAAATGATGGAAAAAATCGAGTAGAAGGTAAACTCTAATCACAGGTGTTTACCTCCTGCTCGATTAAAGCCTGGACTTTATTATGTCGTAAAGTTTTAGTATCAGTAAATGCAGAGGCTTCATGTTCCTTGTAGAATTCTTATGAATTACATTCTTTTACGCATTTTTTTTGGCATTTTAAACCTAATGGGAACCAAATAATTATTAATGCATATAGAATCGCAACTCTTTACTGGTTTGAATTTCAGCAATTTTGCAACCCTTAATGCCTCTTTGTCAAAATCTTGCCTTATACCATATTTCACCCTATGATTTATTGTATTTCCTAAAGAATCAATACCAAACTCTACAAATACTATGCCTTCAATTTTGTTACCTCTTGCACTTTCTGGATACACGGTATTCTTGTTTATGAATTTTGTAAGATGGGCTATATCTTCTTTGACAAAAGGAGATACTTCTGACTGATTCTTTATACAATCATACCAATCTTTTATTGTTGACTTTTTGTTTTCACCTTTCAAAGAAGGTAATCTGAACCGGATAGGGACTGACCAATTTTCAAAGCCTATTAGACTATTGCTCTTAGAAATATTTACAGGTTTGAATTTCAACAATTTTGCAACCCTTAATGCCTCTTTGTCAAAATCCTCCCTTAAACTCGATTCTATCCTATGGTTTATTGTATTACCCAATGTGTCGATGTCAAAACAAACAGTCACGACACCTTCTATTTTGCTTATTTTGGCACTTTCTGGATATTTGGTATTATTGCGTATAAATTTCGCATATTCAGAAATATCCCCATTACAGAATTGAGGTAGTTCTGCATAATTAACAAAATACATGTTACTATTCTGGCTTTTGCCAACAATAGAAACAAGAAAAAAAATATATAACAAACAAAGCCTTAACATAAACGTAGAATTTTATAAATTACATACCATGCCTTTACAGGAAACAAATCATTCGGAAAAGAATCCGCTATAGTGGGAATCCTGTAACCATAGCCTTGCAACCTCTTAACAATGTCGCAACCATGTATAGGATATATTGCAAACGATTATGTAAATAATTTCCTCATAACTATATGATTAAAACGTTTTTATTCAAAATAGAAGTGGAGCATACTGCCCATGGAACACATTCAAGGCTGCATCTACTTTTTTTATAGCCCCCGTCTTAAAAAAAATCCAATATTAAATAATTGTTTTTTCATGCACGGATTTCAATGTACAAAAATAATATTTTTGGTAAAAATATTCAGTCAGATGCAGGAAAATAATGATGAGAAAACAACTGTTCCCCGAAAAAGAGTTAAGGATAGCACACGAGGATGGTCATAATCTCGCTTTCACAGAGTTTTCCCTTGTGGTTTCTGCGGCGTTTTCCGCTACTGTGTTGAGATGGCAAACGGAGGTTATTCTTCAATTCTTCGTTCAAATTTTTGTCAAACTCGTCGATAATACAGAAAATTCCTGTAATTTTGTCATTGGTAATCATCGCTTTTTTGTTTTGTAACTTGCTTGTTTACAGCTATAAAGATACAAATAATTAGCGAGATTACCAATTTTTATGACCTTTTCTTATCCCGAACTGGCGTAAACATTGCGCAAGTGGAGCACTCCAAACACAGATGCATTGACAATTTCATCACCAATTTGCTGGCGGCTATTGCTGCATATTGCTTTTTCCCGAAAAAGCCATGTATCAATGTACAAAGAACATTAGACACACAGCTTTCATTATTCTAAATTCGTCGAACTCACGTTAGTTCTTACATAGATTTGCTTACAATATCGGCATCTTTGCAGATTGTTGCAGAGATGCCGGCTTGTTTTAATTTCATTCGAAAAAACTGTTGCCGACAACAGACATCTTCGAAAAGTCATCATAATCGACTAAATACAGAATTTCTTTATGTAAACAGAACAAATTTTCCTCAAACTTAAGATATTTATAACCTGTAGTTATTGCAAAAATATTTTTTGAAGATAATAAATCCATTCCCTTTTGTATTCTTATTTCGTGGTAGTCTGTGTACAGACCTACATCGTGTATTGTTGATGAACAAGCTATACTATACTTCTTTTTTATAGGGTCATACTTACAAGTTCCTAAGAACGCCCCATTGTAAAAAAGTGTCACCGAGAAAAAGGGACATTTTTCTTTTTTCAACAATTTGACGATGCTTCTACTTTCTATCATCTGATAATCAGCCAGAAAGTACATAGGAACGACGGCAACATCGGCATTAGAAATAATAATCCGAATGGAATCCTCTCCGACAAGAGAATTACTGTTCTTCCATTTTTTCTTTATCTTATCTATCTGCTTTTTTATTATTACAGAATCTCGCCCAGTCCATCCATAAGGAGTCCCGTCAAAAACAACCCGAACTTGGGCAGAAGCCGTAATATTCACAACTAAGCAAATCAAAAATAATATGATATTCTTCATACTACTATTATATTTTAAGAAAAGTTACAAAAGAATTTATTTTGATGTATGCCAATACTAATAAAGAAAAATGTCTATTAAATCTTCAATAATCTCGCCGTCTTTCGTTACATTATCATCTTTATCAAAGCCACAACGCATCAAATCATCTTCAATGTCATGAAATAAATTTAATTCATCATCATCGCTTGCGAATTGTAACTTAACAATATCACCTTTAATATTCCAACTTGCATTATATCTTTCAAGGACATATCTTTCTTTCATAAATGAGAAATATTTCTTCGAAAGGAAAAAGACGAGTTCCTCATTATACCAAATAGAGACACCGCAAATCCTTGTGATCAATATATAGTAGTACCCCACCATCTGTTTCCTTCGTTTCTATATGACCACGAAAAAAAGGCTTTCTTTTTAAAGCATCATACTCGTTTAATGATAAAAATAATTCACTTTTCATTCAACAGTTGTCTTAAAGACGATTAGAACTTAGTTTACTCATCGGGGACAAATATACATTTTATATCGAAAAGGACCAACTTTCGCACTTATTTTCAGTCATTTTTCACACAAGCATCTATCGTCATAATAAAAAAGTTGTGCACACCACGGCACTTTCGCACAAGTGCCAGCGGTATGCACAACACGCATTTTTATTCAGGTACAATATCCGTCGCGGATATTTTCACTATTATTTGAGAATAACCTTCTTTCCGTCCTTTATAAAGATGCCCTTAGTTGGGTTCTTAACCTTGCGGCCGCTCAAATCGTAGTAAACCTCGTCGGCTGTCTCAGCCTTAACTGCCGAGATAGCTGTTGTCTCATCGTCGCCACCAGCAACAGAGCGAGTTGCATTGTGTGTAATCTTGATGTGACCGATTACAGTCTCCAACCAGTAGCCAGCGTTGCCGTTAGCCTCGACAGGAGTCCAGCGCAGACGGTAGCTGCCAGTCTTGCTTACGTTGAATGATACGCCACCCTGAGTTGCGTTTGCAGTCGATGCATTAAGGTTCTTGTTAAGGTTGAGAGAGCAGTTTGTAATCTTGCTTGCAACAACCTTTCCGCTCTCGTCGATAACCTCGAACTTAACCGATGGAGTGCCTGTCCAAGCAGCGCAATCGTAAGTGATTGTGTACTTGCCCGGAACGAAGTTCAAGCCGTAGCCCCAACGTGAACCGAACTCAGCATAGTTCTCGTCGTTAGATGTTGATGATGTGCGGATATACAAACCATAGCTGAACTTGCCACCGTTAGGGAAGTTGAAGATACGAGGACCAGAGCCTGCATCGCCAGTCTCAACCTGCTTGCCGCCGTCCATAATCTTCCAACCCGGATTAACGTAGTTAGCCTTGTTGAATGTCAATGGATTCTCCATGTAGCGGAAGTTTACGTTACCAACAACAGCCTCTACCCATGTACCGGCAGAACCGTTAGCATCGGCGCAAGGAGTGAAGCGAACTGTGTAGTTGCCCTTCTCCAATACATAGAAGCTGAGGTAGCCCTGAGTAGAACCGCTTGTTGAAGCTGATGTGCTCTTGTTAACGCTCTTCTCGCACTTAACGATTGTAGATGCGATAACCTCGCCGTTTGGAGTGCGAACCTCTGCCTTAACGTATGGCGAACCGCTCCATGCAACCGTGTTGAATGTGAGGCAGTAGTTGCCGTAGTTGTTAAGGGCAAGACGATGACCGTCTGTGCTTCCGTACTCAATGAAGCCAGGCTTTGAAGCGTCTGACTGACGGACATAGAAACCGTACTCGAAGTCGCCTGAAGCGAACTTAACGACGCGTGGACCACTTGATGCGCTGCCAGATGCTGGATACTCGCCAGCGTCGTTGCAAGCCCATCCTGCTGGGCGGTCGTTGGCTGTCTTCCAAGCAGGAATCAAAGAAGATGACAAGTCAACTGGCAGAGCAGGCTGAGTTGTTGAGCCACCATTGTTTGAACCGCCGTTGTTTGAGCCACCGTTATTTGAGCTGCCAGACTTGTGTGCATAGTCCTTCTGAGCCCAGAGAGAATACCAGTACCAGCAAGCACCGGCACAAGCCTCCCAGATACCACCGAATGCAGCCTTAGCCTTGCCAGACTTGAGATACTCTGCAACATCCATGTATGTATCTGTACCAGAAAGAGTCATAGAGATGTTGTCGTAGTAGTCGAGCACAGCCTTGTAAGCATAGCCGAACTTAGTTGTGCTACCTGTTCCCCAAGTACCATAGTTACCAACAACCCAGTTGCCGTGCTCGTTGTAGTGGCCGTTGCTACCGTTCTGAGGACTCCAGTCAATCTCAGTAATAACGATAGGCTTGCTTGTTACAACAGGAACCTGCTGCTTGAAGGCGTTGATTGATGTGTTGTGGTTGTGCTGAGAATCAGATGTGCTGTACCAATCAGGATAGAAGTGTACGGCATAACCGTAATTGTTATCGTTTACAGGATACTTGGCATAGTTTCTGTAGTTAGACTGCCATCCTGTACCCGGAACAAGAATGATACCTTTGTAACCGTTTCGGCGGATAACATCGATGATAGGCTGGAAGAAATCGCGCATTGCAGTCTCTGTGTCCTGACCGTACTGGTTGAGCAACTTAACCGGCTCGTTGGCAAGCTCAATCATCACAGTACCAGAGTTCTTTATCACGTTAGGATTCTTTGTTACGATGTTCCAAACTGTCTTCAGATAGTTCTGGTAAGCATCGCCAACCTTGATAGTCTGAGGACATACGCCCGGCGGACGCATGATGACATACATTCCGTGATTAAGAGCCTTCTGTGCGATAGGCCAGTAAACAGTCTGCATGTACTTCTCCAAGCGAGCACTTGAGAAGCGGCTGATGTCGGCCTCGCCACCACCGCCAGTGGCTCTCTTGTTAGGGTCGTTAGTCCAGCATGGGTCAAGGTGCAGACGGAACAGGTTACAGTATGCGCCCTGCTTTGTGTCTGTGATACCTGTGAATATCTTCTCGAAATAGTTAAGACATGCACTTACAGTACCATCGTTACAAGCGTTACCCCAACGGTAACTGTTAAAGTAAGGGCTTGGAGTATCCATAACTCCGTGTAGTACGACCTTGTTGCCCGATGGGTCGCGGAACTGGTTGCCGCTAACGTGAAGTGGCTCTACCACTCCAAACTGGGCAAACGCTGATAGCGGCGCGAGTGACAGCAATACCGCTACTGACTTTAATAAACGTTTCATGTTTTGTTTTTTTTGCGCTGGCGTAATTAGTAACCGCCAAATACTTTTAAGTTTGTTAATATTAAGATTTTTGCTGCGTGCCTGACTAATTGAGAGTAAGTTTGTAGTATTTCAACAATTTCTACTTCAACACACAGCCGACTTCTGCATGCATGCGTCAAAAAGCCGGATGCAAAATAGTCAATTTTTTTCGAGATATGCAAAACACAGACAATCCACTAACATACAACTCATTTTCAGCACTTTACACTATTTTTAACAGTATTAAAATACACATTTTGTAACAATTAGGCATTTATTTTGTAACATAGAGCACCGCTGGAGTAACAAGGTAACATTCAGCTTGTAACATAACATTTTTTTAAC
>JAEEGF010357389.1_pt1 | contig 16236 bp, 10 predicted proteins | sample 9134171 | NCBI WGS metagenome assembly JAEEGF01 (sample SAMN16246542, study PRJNA631951) | gut metagenome | biome: gut microbiome; feature: rumen; material: AP-attached | host: Bos | place: Iran: Karaj | collected 2018-10
ATGCAAAAATTATTAGATGAAAACATTATCACAGTTAATAATCCTAATATGCACGAATTAAGAGGATATGTAATGATTATGCTTATGAGAAGCGTAAAAAATAATTAAAAATTTGATATAAGAATAATAAAAAGTCGTCTCAAAAAGGGGACGACTTTTTTATTTTAAATGTTTTTTTAAGATTACCATCTTCTCCAACTAGGACAAGGCTGATTTACATTAATGTGGGTGAATTATCGTATGGGGAAATAAGATATTAACACTTTGAGTTAGTAAATTAAAAATTGTTTTACTTGCAGTATCATCATTAAGTTGAAGTTTGTTTTTTATATATTCAAAGCACTGAGATTCATTCTCTCGACACATAAAATAAATTCTCAATAATTCAACACAGTCATCGGTTGCTTGAGTATTAATTCATCTTGATTGGTAAAAATTCATATCTGCTAATCCAGAAACTCAATTTTGTGGACGCTTTTTGCGTAGATTTCCACAAATTCTGAATAGCTTATTAAAACTTTCGTTATTGTCATATAATTCCCAGGCCAAGTGATGACACATTTCATGTAAAAATACTAGTTGAGTTTTTGTGTCTTCACTTACATTGTTTGCAATTCACATATTTTTAGTATAACTACGTGGTGTTTTGAGTCATAAAAATATAAATCTTCAATCTTTATTACTATATCATTTTTCTTCTTTTTTCTTAGTGTCTAAGTAAAATTTTATTCATTTACTTTTTAAATAATCAAAAAGCTTTCATGACGCTTCATTATATATAAGACCACTAGGAACTAAATAATTTGGTCAAGCATCCGAAATTTCAGTTATATATTCCACTCACAATTCATTATGAAGAGTCTCAGATAAATGTCCTGGTAAAGATTGCAGAGGTTCATTAGAACGTTTTTTATCTATATGTCAGTCCGGTATATTTATCATAATATTATTAATGACATAAAATGCCTATATAATTCATTATACAGTCATTTATATAAAAAATCAAATTTATATATACTTTTTTACCACCTTCTCCAACTTGGGCAAGGTTGATTTACATTAATATGAGCGAATCATTCATATTGGATAGCTTCTTTTATTGTCTCTTTCATTCAATTTAAATCTTTTCAATCTACTTTTTTTACGAATCCACATCATGCACTTTCTAGTAAATTAACTGGGTCAAAAGGTTTAGTATGATTTCCATTTGGAGTAGAATTAGTTTTTACATCTAATGGAGTAGTGGGAGAGGCTTGACCAGTAGTTAAAGCATAATTTTCGTTATCACAAGTTATGTGTAGAATGTTGATATTATTTCTAGCAGCATGAAGTAAATGTCATAATCCAATTCCATAAGTATCTCCATCTCCAGAAAGTGAGATTACAATCAGTTTAGGATTCGCAAGCTTTACTCCTGTTGCGAATGGGATTCCTCTTCCATGTAAAGTTTCTGCTCAATAACAATCCATATATTGGCTCATTTTACTTCCACATCCAATTCCAGTTACGAAAACTACATTTTCTTTTTCTATTCATAAACTTTCTAGAGCTTGCTTGACGGCTAAGTGAATTAAAAAATTTCAGCATCAAGGGCATCGTTGTATGGACTGTAAATTTGTTCTCATTTGCAATTACAATAATAACTAAATTATTTAATTTTATCTTCAATCTCCTCTACCATCAAAGGATATAGGCTATATTTTCTTAAATGATTAATTTTATTATCCCATTCATCAGTAACTAGTCAACACTGTGTACGAATATATCTTTCACAGCTTCCATCGTGATTTAATTCAACGAATAATAATTTTTCAATTTGATTTTCATTCTCTTTGAAGAACTTCCTTAAACTTTTATCAAATGGTTGGAATACTTTCATTACGATTAATCACCAGTCATTATTTTCACTAATCACTTTTTCAATAGGGTAGCGATTAATTCACCAAGTAATGAAGAATTTTTTTGCATTAGGATTTATAATTTCATAAGCAATTCATTCTTTCAATTCTCCTTTTTTGAATGTTTCCATTTTTCTAGCACGTTTATCCATTTGTTGAACTTTAATTTTTGGATTCTCATTTGTTGATCAGCTTTCTGTATGTTCATAAGAAGTAGCAATAAACAAAGTATTTTTGGTTCAAGGAATAGCTTTAGGGGAGATTCAGCTTTCAGTATCTTTGTATCTCAAATATTCATCAGAATCTGATTCTTTAGCAATTTCTCCACGTTTAATCTCAGGTTCTTTTAACTTATTTATATCTACACTCATTAAGCATTCAGATAAAGTCTTATCTACCAAAAATATTACAGGATGTTGATAAATCTCGCACCAATTTAAAGCTCGAGCTATCATTTCATAAGCCTCTTCATAACTACTTGGAGCTAAAACGATAGGTTTAGTCTCTCCAAATCATGCATTTAATGCGATATCTAAATCTCATTGAGCTACAAAAGTTGGAGTTCCAGTACTAGGTCCATCTCTTTGAGATAGTACGTATACTCATCATATTTCTGCTTGGTTTGCAAATGCTAAACTTTCTACCATTAAAGCGAATCCTCATCCACTAGTTCCGCACATTGTTCTTTTTCATGCATAAGAAGCGCCTAGCATCATCATACTTACAGCTATTTCATCTTCTCATTGTTGGAAAGTGATTTCTGGATGTTTTAATATGCCGTTTATTATAGTAGAAGCAGGAGTCATTGGATATGCAGAATAGAATTCTAGTCATGCTTTAGCGGCTCCATCCGCTATTAATCAGTTACCAAATTGCATTGATAGGGGATCTCAAACATCATTTGAAAAGTCTGATTTTACTCATCCGTGATTTTTTCCAAATTCAATTCATTCTTCCAATGCTTTCAGATTTCATTCTTTATCTTTATCCAAAAATCATTTTTCCTCTAGCATTTTTTCAGCTTCCTCATGTTTCAAATTTAATTTTTCTACAGCCACAGCAAATGCGAAAGTGTTTTTTCTAGTAGTGTTTACAGTGCTTAAATCGATAATCTCATCCAAATTAAATAGTTCAGAATTCTTTTCTATTGCCAGTTTATCCAAAGCTATGAAAGTCTGAACTTTACGAGAAAAATAAGGCTTTTCATCATTGGAAATGTTTACAAACATTGTGTTGTTGTTTCACTTTATCACACTTGCATATTCTTTATCCACTCGTACGCAGTATCACTTTTTAGCCAATAGTTCAGATAGTAATTCTCATGCGGTATTGATTCCAGATCCAGCAGGTCCAGAAAATGCTATATTTAGATGCATAGTTCACCAAAAATTATAAAATAATTCATTCAGAACATAATGATAACAAAAGTCTGATTAAAAACAAGAAAAGAAAAAACGGAGTAATATTACTTACTCCGTTAATTTAGTTGCTGTTTAATAATTAGTCCTTAAAATTTTCTAGATATTCTTTTTGCCAATTAGCATACAATTCGGCTAAAATAGCATCAAAATTTGAAAGTCTTTCATTGAAAAAGTCTAAGTTTTTTTCTTCAAGTTTATCATATTCAGCCTTTTCTTTATCGTTTAAGAATTTGTATAGATTTAATTCGATATATTCATCCAAAATTGCCCTCATGTCCTCTTTTAATACCTCAAAATCATCCTCCTTAGGATTAAATCCAGCCATAACGAGAGTGTCGTTTAAGAATTGTTCTTGTTCAATATTCATTTTTATTTTGTTTATGAATTAAAGTAATTTAATGATATATAATCATTTTAAAATTTCAAACTATTCAGATTCTTTAATTTTAGCTAATTCTTTATATTTCTTTATTATAGGATTTCCTTGGTATAAATCTCTGATATCCAAGTATGTTGCATATTCTCTTGCTTCTTCTTCAGATAGAAATCATGCATATCAATAAGGTTTTCAATTCCGATTTTTTGGAGTTTGTCTTCTATAGTCAATAGGTTTTGCAACTAATGGTCATCCATTTATCTGTTCATTGTATAATCAGAATGAATTAATTTTGGCATCAGAATATACTATATTTTCGATTCGTACTTTATTTGGAGAATCTTTTTCAGATCTTGAAAAATAGATATCTACATCTCTTCAATTATACTTCATTGTGTATATCTCTACGTTTACTTTGCCTAAATATTCGTGTTTGTATGAATATTTTTTGCTTGCAACTTTTTTCATATCTTTATATTCTAATCATTCAGGTATCAATTTTTTGTATCATTCAATGACATCTTCAGAATTTTTTCATTGGTAAAAACGTACAGCATCATTTTCTTCTTTAGGAAACATTTTTGTGTCTATTTTTACCTGTCTTTTCATCTCATCTAGTAATATCTCACTATTTTCTTTATCAGTCCATTCAAGTTTGCTGTCCTTTGATTCTGGTATTTTATCAAGAATCTCTCAAATTCTAAAGTCCACTTTTGTCGTGGTCTCATACGATCAATTTGGTAAAGTTTCTCATTTTGAGTATCTGCGACCATCCATTCATGGCGCTGATCTCCAGCATCATTCAGAATTCGATCTATACAATAATCTTATATCGATTTTTCAATCTGTATTGCGAGAGTATCCTACAATTTTTTTCCTACTTCAAAGTTCAGTATAATTGGTAAGATATATTATTTCTCAACCTGGAAGTTTTAATATATTTTCTGGTTTAAAATCTTTTGTATAGTCTTTGGCTCTATCAGTAAAATCGCTTTTATTAAAATTTTCAAGATCTTCATCGTTCATTTTTTTTAGAGAAACTTCTTCTTCCTTATCGGTAGTTTCAGTAGCTTCTTTTGTATCTTTATCATCAATTTCATCTTTTTCATCAGATTCTAATGGTGGAACCACAATAGGAACTATTCCTGTTTCTCACTCATCATTTCAACCTGTTTTATCTAAAGAATCTCATCCACTTTTTCATTTATCATTTCATTCTTTTTTCGAAGGAGTATCGTCCAGTCATTTGTCATTCGGTGATTTATCATTTGGTCATTTATCATTTGGTGATTTATCATTTGGTCATTTATCCTTAGGCTTTCCACTATTTTTTCTCTTAAATGTATTAGAGAACCAAGGTAATCAAACTACTAACCATTTATTTCATGCTTCTACTGCAGTTGTTCAAGGTTGACCAGGTATAACATTTGTGATTTCTAACACGGCATTACTTACTCTAGATGCAGCATCGTGAGCTATTGTTCAGTCGATGTTCATTATAGGATCATAACTTAAATTTAGAGTTCCAGAAAATCCGTTTTCAGTAGCTCATTTTACAGTTTCTTCAATGACTTCCAAGCACCTCATTCAATGTAAGTTTGTATTTGTAAATCAACTAGTAGCAAATCAATGATCCAATTGACTAATTAAGTCAGCTTTATTATGTATAGAAGAGCTTCCAATTAACGCTTTTACATGCTCAAGTTTGTTAGTATAAGTTTCGGGATTCAATAAAACGCTTCCAGCACGTACAGGCGTTCAATCTGTACCTGCTCAAAAATGCAATGTTACAGCACTTGTATCTTTAGTGATATTGCCTTGCGCCATGTGGAGAACATTATCTCCTCATTCCCGCTGTCCCATTCAATAGTGGTCCGTAATATTTCACGTATTTGTTGTAGAAGTAGATTCTGGAGTTCCAAGCGTTCAATTAACAGCATCTTTCGCAAACATTCATGTTCAAGTAGCGGCTTGCATTGCAAAACTCGTTCCGAATGTAATAGCGGCAGTTGAAAATCACCACTTAGTAGCCAACAATATTCTTTCTCATCTAAATTTTTTAGTCGCAGAATTATAATTATTTTTATACGAATTTAGTAAATCTGTATAATTTACAAGTTTTTTGTCTTCATCTAGAGCTTTTATCTTAGAAATATCTTTTAATGTGGCTCAGGAACCTAAAATACGATTAGCTCATAAATTTAGAGCGACTTCTAAGTCATAAAAATCTCTTTCAATTTGATTTTTATCTCTTGATTTTAGAAAATTATGTCACATATTCCAATATGTTTCCAATCTCGCTTTCGCATCTAATAATGTGTAGTTCAAAACATTTTTTTCATCATCTTCGAGCGAATCATAGCGGTCTAATGCTGTATAAATAAAATCTGACAATTCTCTAGTATTCCCCTTATTTTCGTCTTGTAATTCAGATTGGGTAGTCTTTCAATAAAGTTCAAGTTGTCTTTTTGCTCTATAACGCTTAAACCAAGAATTAGTATATTTTCATTCGCTATCTTTTTCTGTACGGATTCTTTCCCATTCTTTCATTTTTGCAATTTCTTCTTCATAGTTTCTAGTTAAATTTTTTTCATAAGTATTTTGTTCTCTCGTATGATGTGTCCATTTTTTAATAAAGTTCTTAGCTCAAACTAAACCAGAAAGAGTCGCAGTACCTGCTAATCCAGATGCAAAAGCAGTAGCACCAGTAGCAGCGACAGCTCATCAAACAAGCATTCATGTTGCACTGATTCATGCAACAGTTAACGCCTGTCACCATCGAGGCATTTTATCTAGCTTGTCACCGAGTTTGAATAACCAATTTTCACGATCTTTATTGCGTATTTGATATGCTCATTTACCGTTACTTAATAAATCTAATTTAATTTGCAAGTTTTTCATTGATGCTTTCACCAAAGCTTTTTGGTGTCCTATAAATTTATTTATTTTTTCCTTTAATTCATCTTCTGATAAATTAGAAGCACTTCATAGAATGTCCATAATTTCCTTTCTAAATCTTGGGTCTCTTCTATATTTTTTGAAATCATTATCAATTTTTTTGTTGATTGCATCAAAATGAGAAAGATTCTTATCTATTAAGTATTTTTCTAAATCAGTCGTGATTGATGTCAGTAGTGCATTATCGTTTTTAATGGCATCCAACTTTTCTAAAATATTACTTGCTACAAATTGATGCTGTTTTTTAGGATATCCCAGTTTATCGCGTACAAAAATATTAAATTTATCTTGGAATTCATTTTGAGAAATGTTATTTGCAACATAATCTTGACACATTTCTTTAAATTCCTTTCAGAATCTACCTTCAAATTTTACTTCATCTTCATCTATAAGCTTTTCTCTTTCAATTTTTCAGAAAGCTTTACGAGTTACTCAACTTCACTGTAGAATTTGTTCTAAATCATGACGAGCAGCTTGTGTACTCATTTCAGAATCAATTACTGAGTTACCTGTGAAAGGCGTGTTTTCATAGTTTTTTTTCATCTCTTCAATTTTCTTCTTTCTGATTCTTCATCTCATCAAAAATAACTTTCCTCTTTTAAGTAGATTATATCGAGAGGTATTATGCCAATCTTCATTAATTTCATTGTCAACTTCACGAGAAATTAAATCTTCATAAGATTGTGATACGTCAGAGAGTACTGCATCTGCTTCAAAAGCTAACTCTGAATCCTCTTGAGGAGGTAATACTTCCGGTTTTTTAGGATCGTCAGGTATATTAGGAGGTAATACTTCCGGTTTTTTAGGATCGTCAGGTATATTAGGAGGCAATACTTCTGGTTTTTTAGGATCGTCAGGTACATCAGGAGGTAATACTTCTGGTTTTTTAGGATCGTCAGGTACATCAGGAGGTAATACTTCCGGTTTTTTAGGATCGTCAGGTATATTAGGAGGTAATACTTCCGGTTTTTTAGGATCGTCAGGTTTTGATTTATTAGGTTGTTTTTTCGCTGTTCTTCATGATTTAGATGGAATATTTAATTGTCTAATATCATCTACAGTTGTTCATGGTATTTGTAATAATTCATTTAAGTTCCACCATCATTCTCATTTAAATCCATCTGCAGAAAGAGAAGGGGTTCCTTCAAACCTAATTTTTACTTTTCATAGTTTTTTTTCTGTTATAACAATAGAATATCAATCTTTGAAAGTAATTCTATCTCATACATCAATAGTAGAAATTCTTTCAATAATTTCATATTTATCAGTCAATTCTATACTTCTTCATGGATGATCATTTTGGTAAAGTAGTTTATGATCTAATGAATGTCTAGCTTTTTCCTTAGCTTTTCTTTCTTTAGATTTGCTTTTTGCATCAGCTTCTTTTTTAGATTTCAAGTTTTCTTCATCTAGTAATATAAATATAGTAGAAATTAATTTATCATTAGCGCGCTCCAATATTTTATTTTTTTTAACAGGATCTCCTCGTCGTCTATAAGCATCTATATCGGCATCAAAATAGGCGTCTTTTAGCCAACTGATATTATCTAAAATCAAACTTATAGGTATGATATTACCATTGAATTCAATTGTTCATTCAGGTATTCATTTATGATTTTTACTCTTATTAATAATTTTTCTTAATTTTTTAATATCTTCGTTTGAGATATTGAGTGTAGTAGTAAGATCTTTATTAGTTTTAGTTCTAATACCATTAATTCTAGTTTTAACAGAATTGGTCTCTAATAATTCTCTAAAATTTTTTGAATGATCTTTCATGGTGGACAAAAAAACAAATAAATTCTGAATGAATTATAACCACAAACATCAAAAAAGTCAAAAAAAAAAGACTTTTTTCAGAGTTGAGGAATTGTTTATAAAAAATGTACCCATTTTGGTGAGTTATGATACATTCTAACCACAAAATTGAAAAAAAAATAAAAATCTCTTGAAAATCATCTAAACTTTAGTATATATATCTCACACGAAGTATTCCGAGGTAGCTCAGCGGTAGAGCAGTTGGCTGTTAACCAATGGGTCGTGGGTTCGATCCCCACCCTCGGAGAATTCTGTAGTTTTAATTGTCGATTTTTTCAAGATGCCAATTACTAAGTCAGCAAAGAAGGCCATGAATAGAGCGGAGAAACTCGCGAAGAGGAATAAGGATTTTAAACTTAGAATGAAAATGGCAATGAAAAAATTCATTAAAGCGATTGAAAAGGGTGAGGAAGTAAAAGTTGAACAGTTGAGTAACATCTACAAAGCAATCGATAAATGTTTGAAAGTTGGAGTGCTAAAATCTAGAAACGCAGCTCGTAAAAAGGCTAGAATGTCGAAAATGTTTCATGCTTATCAATCCAAAAAATCAGCTTAATGCTGATTAAGATGCCAGCCTAGCTCAATTGGCAGAGCACCCGCCTTGTAAGCGGACGGTTGTCGGTTCGATTCCGACGGCTGGCTCCATTAAAAAATCCCAATCTAAGGAACTTCTTACCTGGGGTGGTAGTTCAGTAGGCTAGAACGCCTGCCTGTCACGCAGGAGGTCACGGGTTCGAGCCCCGTCCATCCCGCCACTTAAAAAGATGCTTCCTTCCGTGGTCCCATCGTCTAGTGGTTAGGACAGGAGACTTTCAATCTTCTAACTAGGGTCCGATTCCCTATGGGACCGCCAAAAAAGTTATATTAATCTGCTGGTGGGTGATTAGCTCAGTTGGCTAGAGCATCTGCCTTACAAGCAGGGGGTCATAGGTTCGAGTCCTATATCACCCAGTAGGTTAAAAATCTGAATATTCAACTATGAATGTTCTTTTTTTTTATTTTAAAAAATTACCACATTGAGTGGTAATTCAACGGTTATGATTTTGCGATTACTTCCTTATCTTACCATGGGGAGTTCATTCCATAAATCCAGCATTAGTTTGGACTCAAATTACAGCTTTTTCATAAAATTCTTCTAAATCTTTAGCTCCCACATATGACATACTTGAACGAATTCCCGTAGTAAATGTGTCTATAATATCTCATACTCATTCCAATCATTCTCTTAAATAAATCTTTGATTTGCTGATTCATTCACGATACATTCATCTTTTTTCTATTTCAAAGTTATCTAGTTTATTACTTCTAAGTTCTACAGCTTTTTTACTTGCCATTCAATAGTTTTCTTTGTACATCAACCCATCTTCATCGTATTTTATATCTCCAGTAGATTCATAAGTTCCAGCAAATGTTGTTCATAACATTACATGATTTGCTCCAGCAGCCAAAGCTAAAGCAACATCTCTTGGTTCTTTTACTCATCAATCAGCCCAAACAAATCCTCATAATTTTCTAGCTTCTAACGCACATTTATACACAGCAGTAAATTGGGGTCTTCATACTCACGTTTGCATTCTAGTAGTACACATCGCACCAGGTCAAACTCAGACTTTTACTCCATTTGCTCATGCTTCAATTAAATCTTTAGTAGCTTCAGGAGTAATAACGTTTCCTGCAATTACTATAGGTTCATCTCAGAAAGTCTCTCTAAATTTTTTTATAGATTCAATCATCCTTCTTTGGTATCCATGTGCAGTATCCAATACAAAAATATTTATTCACATATCATATAGTAATTTAATTTTATCGAATCAGTGAATTCACACAGCCACGGCTACATTTAATCTTCATTTTTTATCCAAGGTTGGTTTGTACATTTCATGCCTTATGCAATCTTTTTTAGTCAATATCCCTATTAATTTACCATCATTATTCACAATTGGTAAAGCAGATATTCAATTTTCATCCATTAAATTATATGCATCTTTATTTGAAATTCAGTCTTTTGCCGTAATTGGTTTTTTAGTTGTCAAATTCTCTAAAAGCGTGAATTGATCCAAATTTTTCATGTCATTTTCTGAAAAGATTCATATAGGTTCATTATTATCGTTTACCATTATAACACGGTTGTATGATCTTTTGTGGATTATTCATAGAGCATCCCTTATCGTATTATTTGGCTTAACCGTAATAGGATTTCCATATTTTACACTAGCAGATCTAATTTTTTCAATAATTTCCTGTAGAGTATTAATATTCATATCTTGTGGCAAAACTCCTAGTCATCAATAACGAGCAATAGTTTCAGCCATTCTTCTTCATGTAACAGCATTCATATTAGAACTTACAATAGGAATCTGGGTTCAAAAATTATGTTTGGGTTGGATATTTACCTCAGATCTAGAATATCCATCAAAGTAATTCTGAAAGAGAAAAACGTCTTGATACGTAAGTTCTTCATTTTCGTAGATTGGATTATTGAATTTCATATTATAAAAATGTAAATATAAAACCAAAAAGATTTATAATAAAATAAAGAATAAAAACAAATTTTTTTAACAAAAATATTTAAACAAAAATTATATATATTTTTTATTCATTTTTTAAAATCACAAAAAAGAAAATAATAAATTAAAACTGATGTTTTAATGAGTACAAAAAACTAAATTTTAGCTTGACTTTAATTGGAAGGTGATTATATTTTTGGTAGGAAATTATTTTCATTTAGTGGTATAAATTGCTTTAATTTATAAAAGATCTTCGTTATGAACTTCAATGTAAAGTTAGACGATAAAAAGCTACAAATCAGTGTAGAATCAACTAATCTAAAAGATATTCTTATCTATTGTAAACCAAAAGAGAGGCTAGTTCTTATGAAGAAGTTTTGACTTGGATGACAAAAGGGAGTTCCTCTACAGAGAATTGGTCAAGAATATAATCTGACTAGAGAAAGGATTAGACAAATCGAAACGCAAGCTTTGATGAGATTTAGAAGATTGATAGTGTGAAACGAAACATATATGAGTGTATTAAGTGAAGCAAAAAAGATTTTGGACGCTCATGGATGAATTTTAGGAGAAGACGTTTTGGTAGCTAAGCTTATTAATAGAAATCTATTCAAATTTACGAAAGATGAGTTAAAATTAATTTTAATTTCAGATTTTGACGTTACTTACTTAAAGAGAAATAAATTACTTTACAAAGCTTTCTATATTGAGCCACTTTTTGAAGATTTACTCACAAAAATGGCATTGTATGTAAATAATTATTTCGAAGAAAGAAAAAAATCTGAAGATATGTATGAGTTTATAGCAAAAATAAAGGAAGAATTTTCAAAGGAGTATAGAGATGTAATATATCTAAAAAATGACCTTTTTTATGTAAACTTTTTCAGTCTTATCAGAAATTTTTCAGTATTCGATTGAAAGGTTGGATTCGATGAATTCGCCGATGTAAATCCAAAAACTATGAAATTAAAGATTTACTATATTATGAAAAGAATCAATAAACCAGTTCATTATCAAGAATTGCCAGCAAAAATAATGGATTATTTTCCAAATAAAAGTTGTAAAATAAACACGATTCATAATGAATTAGTTAAAAACAATGATATATTCGTAAATTTATGACTTGGTCGTTACGGACTCAAAGAATGGTGATATGAAGGTGGAGTTGTAAAGGATATCCTTATTAGAATCTTCGAAAAGAATGATAGACCAATGACAGTTAAGGAGTTATGTAAGGAAGTTCTTAAAGAAAAGATGGTTTCACCAAATACAGTAATGTTGAATTTGCAGAAATATAAAGATGCCTTTGAAAGAGTTGATAAATGAGTTTACCAACTTAAAAAGTAATTATAAAATAAATTAAAGCTGAATCAAAGTGTTCAGCTTTTTTTACATTCTATTTTAATTATTATGGAAACAGCACGTAAAGTAATTAACCGAGATAATTATTTTATCAATATAGCAGATGAGGTTGCTACACGTTCCAAAGATCCGTCTACTCAGGTAGGTGCAGTTATAGTAGATCAAAATCATCGTCCAGTTTCGTTTTGATATAATTGATTTCTGTGAGCATGAGATGATCGTTATTTAACGTGGGAAAGACCCATGAAATACTATTTTTCCATTCATGCAGAAATGAATGCAATTCTTTTCTCTAAAACCGATTTAACATGATGTACATTATATTGTAATTATGCATGTTGTGAAAACTGTTTGAAATTTATAATACAAAGCTGAATAAAAACAGTGATATATAAACAACTTCACGTGAAGAGTTATACAAATTCTAATTCGTGAACCATGGAACATCCAGAAGCATGGGAGGCAGCCACCCGTTTAATTTTATCTGCACAGTCGCTATGATTTCAAATGAAGAATTTAGACTGAACTTCATATTTAGAGGAACTTCGATGATGAAAGGATAAAATTCCAAATTTTCTTGAAGCTTAATGTAAATAATCAAAAAAGTCACCTTTTTGTTGCAAAAATAAACTATTATGATTATAATAACATACCTATTTTTAAAAAGGTAATTGATTATCATGAAAAAAGCATCTTTAATAGTATTATATGGTCTATTTATGGTTTTCTCATTATTTTTGTCTTGAGGAATAGTACTGGCACAAGTAGATCCAAATAATCCACAAGGACAAAATAGCCCAGCATACTGAGATACGGAAATATGAATAAATTTTTGAGATGGTTGTTTAACTGGTATGTGAAAATGATGTTTTGATTATGAAAAAATGATTTGAATAGACAAGTCACAAAACCAAAATATCACAACAAAATCCATAGCACAAGATGTATTATTGGCAGCTACATATATGGTATGAACGGTTTTAACAGTAGTGATAATCTATTGCTGATTAATGTATATATTTGCAGCAAAAGATTGAAAAGATCCTAAAGCATATAAAGATTGATTAGTTAAAGCAGGAATATGAGCTATACTAGTACGATGAGCTTATACGATAGTAAGATTGATTCAGTATATAGCTAAATGATAAAATTTTTCATATAAAAAAGCTGATTATGATAATCAGCTTTTTTAATATTTTAAATTTAATTCTAATATCAGTGCATATTCCTATAATTTTCTCCGATTGGAAGAAGTCTTCAAATAATAACATTTGCTTTTAAATCTGATAGAGTATCGATTGCTCCACGAAGAGAAGCTCATACCATTACTCTGATTGTTTCCTGGAATGAGGCAGCAGATAACCATGAATCAGTTTCTTTTGCAATAGTTGTAAGTCCAAGAGCCATCCTCTTTCATTTTGCAAGCGTCTTTTTTTCACGAGTAAGTTCTTCATTCCTTTTCAAGAAATCTTCATATTTTACATACGTTCCAGGAATGAAACTTGAATCTCCAGAATCTTCTATAAACACTTTAGAGAACAATTGTTTAACAATGATTTCCATATGTTTGTCGTTCAAACTCTGTCACTGATCAGAATAAACTTTCTTAGCTTCACGTATGATATATCTTTGAGCCATCAAATCACCAACTATTCCTTTATACTCTTGAATATCTACAGCTCCAGCTGTAAGAATTTCTCCAGCATAAACTTTTTCTCCTGATTTAGTCTTTTTAGGCAATAATCAGAATAATTTATGACTAACAGTCTGAACTACTCCGAGAATAATTGCATCCTTATCAACTGATAATACCTGTCATTCTTCTTCTATCTTTAAAGCACTTTTTCATTTAACAGCGTATGTCGCTCATTTAGGTAAGTTTTCTCATTTCTTAACAGCTACTTTATATCCATCTTTGATGATATAAACTTTCTTTTGAGGTTCAGATGTGATTTTAATCAATCAGAATTTTCATCCTTCTGGAGTTTCCTCAAATTCGATAGTTCCATCAAATGGAGCAATAATAGCTGGATGTTTAGGAGTTCTAACTTCGAACAATTGTTTAATTCTATCAATACCACTAGCATCTGATTCAGATTCTCCAGCCACTCATCACGTATGGAAAGTATTCAATGTAAGCTGAGTAGAAGGTTCTCAGATTGATTGTGCAGCAATAATTCCTACAGGGATTCAGATCTGAACAAGTTGACGAGATGATAAATCCATTCCATAACATTTTTGGCAAACTCCACTTGCACAGTGACAAGTAATAGGACTACGAACTTTTACTTCATGAACGGCATCATTTCCTTCGATTAATGCGACTTCTCATTTTCACAACATGACTCCAGCATCCAATATTTTTATTCCATTTTCATCTAATACATCTTGAGCGAGAACTCTACCATATATTTGTGTAAAGAATTTCTCTCCACTAGCAGCAGCATTTTCCTTTGAGTAAGTAATGTATTCTTCGGATCCACAATCTTCTTCACGAATGATAACTTCTTGACTGGCATCACAAAGCTTACGAGTTAAGTATCCAGATTCAGCAGTTCTGAGAGCTGTATCAGCCTTTCATTTTCTTCATGAGTGAGCTGCAATAAAGTACTCAATAGGTCTTAATCATTCAGCAAAAGATCATTTAATAGGAAGTTCAATAATTTCTCACTGAGGATTTACAACCAATCATTTCATTCCACAAATTTGAGTAACATTGTTTTGGGACCCACGAGCAGCGGAATCAATCATTGTATATAGATTATTTCATGCTCAAATAATTGGTTTTAAGCAAGCCTCAACTCTTTTTTTAATATCAGTCCAAACATCAATAATAAGTCTGTGTTTTTCATCTTCTGATAAATATCATTTGTAGAACAATTTATAAATTTCATCAGCTTGCTGATCTCATTCTTTCAAAATATTTTCTTTGTCTTGAGGAATTTTCATATCAAGAATACTAATAGATACTGCAGCAAGAGTAGAATATTTAAATCAAAGATCTTTAATATCATCTGAAAGTTTTACAGTTACCGGCATTCAATATTCGTCAAACACTTGACCAAGCAATTGTTTAATGTCCTTACTTTTCATATTCTTATTAATATATTTTAGTCCTTCTGGCATTTTCATATTGAAAATCACTCTTCAAGCAGTCGTATCTATTGCTTCTCAATCATGAATAATTGTAATTTTATCTTTAATATGAATTTCTCTATTTTCATAAGCCTTGAATGCTTCCTGTATACTTGCATATCTAGCATGCACTGGTACATTTTTAATCCACTCATCTTCAGAAGTTATTTCAGGTCTTCTAGTATCGAAATAATCCATCAGATAATATACTCAGAGTACCATATCTTGCGATAATGATAGAGTAGGATCCCCAGAAGCTGGTTTCAATACGTTTTTATCTGAAGCAATTAATTCTTTAGCTTCTTTCTGAGCTTCATCAGAGATAGGAAGATGAATAGCCATCTGATCTCAGTCGAAGTCAGCATTAAATGATCCACATACTAATGGATGAAGTCTTATAGTTTTTCCAGGGAATAGCTTAATCTTAAATGCTTCAATTCCAAGACGGTGTAATGTAGGAGCACGGTTCAAAAGAACGTACTTATCTTTAATTACATCTTCCAAGAACTTTAAAGCTATAGGATCTTCATCCTTAATCAATTTTTCAGCTTGTTTTGGAGTATAGACTATCTTTTTCTCCATAAGTTTTCCGATAATGAATGGAGTGAATACTTTTACAGCGATGTAAATAGGTAATCCACATTCATCAAGTTTTAATCCAGGTCCAACAGTAATTACAGATCTTCCAGAGTAGTCTACACGTTTTCCAAGGAGATTCTTACGGAATATTCATTCTTTTCCTGAAAGCATATCAGAAAGAG
>JAEEGF011182914.1_pt1 | contig 16234 bp, 14 predicted proteins | sample 9134171 | NCBI WGS metagenome assembly JAEEGF01 (sample SAMN16246542, study PRJNA631951) | gut metagenome | biome: gut microbiome; feature: rumen; material: AP-attached | host: Bos | place: Iran: Karaj | collected 2018-10
GAGTCCATCTGTCGCGAGCTGGGTTGCCAGCCAGGCGATATCCTCGAATATAGAGATGAATAATATTTGTTAAATTGTTCGACTTTCTGTCGACTTAAATGTATTAAATATAAAGGAACAATTAAATAAAGATTATGGAAGAGATAAAAATCAATGTATCCATCAAGGTATGGATTTACATTCTTTTGGCTGTGGCAGCATGTTTTGCAATTATCATGGGTATTAGTAGAGCCGTTGGAGGCCCAGGTGCTATAGGGGCAGACAAGTATCACATGATAACGATGTTCATCTGCGTCACTACAATCATTTTAGGCCCTGCATACATCAAAAGCAAGACGAAACTTGTCATCACTGATGTTCAGTTGAGAGTAAACGCTCCAGAGCCGTGGGTCGTGCAACTGTCAGGAGTCGAGTCATTCTACGTCGGCAAATTCAAAGGCCGCAAATTCATTGGTATACGTTATAAGGACAACATCGAAGGTGGCTTTTCAGAAGAGGTGATAGCCGAAGGACGCAAACGACGCTTGAAAGCCGGTATGCAGGGCTATCCCTATGAGATCTACGTAAGAGGTCTCTCAAAAACACCACAAGAAATCTGCGACTTACTTAACTCTCGCATCAATAAATAGTCAGACAGGATATGAAACTATTATCAACTTTGCTTAGTCACGACCAAGCCGTTTGCCCTCATTGTGATACGAAGATAGGGATACGGAAGATATCGGAGTATTTCCTGAAAGGGACTAATCACACCATTCAATGCCCCAATTGCAATAGGGCATTGCATCCTAAGCGAGAACCCATCAAATTCTACTATTGCGTATGTGCTGGGTTTATCAGTATCGTAGCTCCCTTTTGGCTATACATCTGGTACGTTGAAGATAACTTCTGGAAAGCGATACTGCTATCGCTAGCAACACTAGCCGTCTGCATTATAGTAATCTGCATATTGACAATCCGTAGGATTGAGTTTAAATAAGACAGATTTTGATACAAGACCCGGATGTGTGCAGTGCGTCGTGAAGACGTGCTGCACTTTCTTGATAAAATATTTGGTGGTTTGAAGAATTATTCGAAACTTATGTAAATTCTCTCTCTAAAACTTGCCGGTATCGGCAAAAATTAGTATCTTTGCAGCTGAAAAGAAACGAAAAACTTGCCGATAGAAGGCAATAGTGAGTACTAATTGACCTATGGAGTATATATCAGTGACACAATTTGCCGAGAAATTCGGCATTTCGGAACGAACAGCCCGCAACTACTGTGCGAGCGGAAAAATTGAGGGAGCATTCCTGACAGGTAAAACGTGGAACATCCCAGCAGATGCCGTTCTGCCTCAACGAGGGACGACTAAGAAAAAAATGTCGCCCCTGTTGGCTGCACTGCGTGAACAGAAAGCCTCACGACTAAAAGGCAGCATATATCATCGTACGCAGATCGACCTGACATACAACTCCAACCACATCGAGGGCAGTCGTCTGACGCATGACCAGACACGCTATATCTTTGAGACAAACACTATTGGTATTGCTGACGAAACGGTGAATGTAGATGATGTTGTGGAGACCGTCAACCATTTCCTATGCATCGACTTCATCATCGACCATGCAGAAGAGAAGTTGACAGAAAACTTAGTGAAGCAGTTACATCTGATGCTGAAAACGGGAACGTCAGACAGTCGGAAAGATTGGTTTGCAGTGGGTGACTACAAGCGATTACCTAATGAGGTGGGAGGTCAGGAAACCTGTCCGCCGAAAGAGGTCCACCGCAGGATAAAGGCACTGTTCTCTGACTATAATGTCATTAAGCAAAAGAGTTTTGAGGACATTCTGGATTTTCATGTTCGTTTCGAGCAGATTCACCCATTTCAGGATGGTAATGGACGTGTGGGACGTCTGTTGATGTTTAAGGAGTGTCTGGCCAACGATATGGTGCCCTTCATCATTACTGATGACCTCAAGCTGTTCTATTATCGAGGACTGCGCGAGTGGGGTCACGTCAATGGCTTCCTGACAGATACCTGTCTCACCGCCCAAGATCAGTACAAATCATTACTCGACTATTTCAAAATAACGTATAAATAGCAAATCAGTAATACTGCATGGTGCAGCAGTGCAGCGAGCCGTGCTGACGGATGACGGGACGGCAGTCGATGCCCACGATGTCACGGTCGGGAAAGGCCTCACCGACGATGCGCAGGGCCTCGGCGTCCAGGTCGGGTTGCGCGTAGGTAGGCACCAGTACGGCACCGTTGATGACGAGGTAGTTGGCGTAGGTGGCAGGCAGGCGCTCTGTCTCCCCTCCTTCGGAGGGGTCGGGGGAGGCCCAGATGGGTCGCGGCAGTGGCAGCTTCAATAAGCGGTAGGGCTTGCCCTCCAGCGTCCTCAGCGTCTGCAGTTCTTCTTCCATGAGAGCCAAATCCGGGTGGTCGTCATCGCCCCCTGTATATAATATGGTGTCGTCAGGACAGATGCGTGCCAGCGTGTCGATGTGTCCGTCGGTGTCGTCGCCGATGAGGCTTCCGTGTTGCAGCCATACGACGCGCTTAGCACCCAGCCACAGCTTCAGCCGCTCTTCAATCTCCTGCTTCGTCAGCGGCTGGTTGCGGTGGGGAGCCGTCAGGCAGCACTCCGTCGTGAAAATGGTGCCCTTGCCGTCGCTCTCTATCGAACCCCCTTCCAGCACAAAGTCCAGATGGTCTTCGTAGGTGCCGCGCACCATTCCTTGCTCATAGAGGTGCCGATTGATCTGATTGTCCAGTGTGGCCTCAAACTTCTCGCCCCAACCGTTGAAGCAGAAGTCGAGGAGGAGAGCCGCAGCCTCCCCCGACCCCTCCGAAGGAGGGGAGTAGGTCTCCACCGTGATGAAGCCATGATCGCGTGCCCACGTGTCGTTTGTAGGACATTGAACATTGGACATTGAACATTGAACATTGGACATTGAACATTGAACATTGGACATTGAACATTGAACATTGAACTGCATATCTTCTGGCGCAACAATCAATAGCCCTTCGCGCTGACTGATTTCGCGCGCTATTTCTTCGTAGACAGCGGTAATCTCATCGAGCATCGGAGCCCAGTCGGTATCCTTGTGCGGCCACGTCAGCTGCACCATGCTCTGTGGCTCCCATTCGGCCATCATGCGTCGTTTTCTCGTTTTCATGCTGCAAAGTTACGAATAAACGAGTGAAAAGCCAAATTTATTTGAGCTTTTCCGAGTGCAAGTAACTTCGGCGAAGCCAAGGTTACGAATAAACGAGTGAAAAGCCAAATTTATTTGAGCTTTTCCGAGTGCAAGTAACTTCGGCGAAGCCAAGGTTTCGAATAAACGAAAGAAAAGCCAAATTTATTTGAGCTTTTCCGAGTGCAAGTAACTTCGGTGAAGCCAAAAAAATTTGGCGACACCCTCTCGATGCCGCCAACTCCTTTAATGGTCAATGGTCAATGTTCAAAACGGTCCGCACCCCATGCACGAGGTCGTTCCCAGGGCAGTCAAGGCAGCGGTGATGATGCTGGCAATGACCTGCAGAATGGTTTTCCAAGTTTCTTTCTTCATTTCTTTCATTTCTTTCATTTCTTTCATTTCTTAAGCGAAGCAGGCTTTCGCCTGCATTCGCTTAAGGCTCCGGCTCCACGGGCTGCTCACCGGCATCGGGCGCAATCTCGAAGGTGATACCCTCCAGCATCGTGGCCTCGCGGGTGAATACCTGGTACTGGCGACCAGTCTTCGCGGAAACCTTCACCTGCTTCAGCGTCGAGGTCACCTCGGGCTGGAAGTTCACGCGCTTCGTCTTCACGTTGGCAGCGGTACACAGAGCGGCGGTGTTCGAGGGTGCGGACGACACGCCGACCTTGAAAATACCGATGTTCTCCAGCTTCACCTTCTGACCCAGGTTCAGGAAGTGGTGCAGGGCACTGCCCAGCTCGTCCAGCACCGCGATACAGTCGGAGCGCTTCACGGTGGCCTGCGACTGGATGAAGTCGGCCAGCTCCTTCGTGCCGATGAACTTCTCCGGGTAAACCGGTGCGACATAATACTTACCATAGCTCGGCGACTTGGTGTTCGTGTTCTTGATTCTCTTCAACAGTTGTGGCATAATTTTTTTCCTTTCTTAAATTTTTAATGGTTAAACTTTAGTGATTTGAGATTTGAGGTTTGAGATTTGAGATTTATGATTACCTCTGCAGCGGCGATCATTTCTTTCATTTCGTTGGCCCCTTTTGGGCCCGGCGGTGGGCTGTCTTGGTTCCGTCGAGGGGCTCTCGTGCGCGCGTTCGTGGGCTCTCGCCGTGTCGAAGATGGGCTCTCGTGCCTCACCTCTTATTTATTTGCAAGTGTGGTGCAAGGTGAACGCGGAGGCAAGCTTGCTTGGCCTTCGCTGAGCCGCCGCCCACACTCGCGATGCATCCCCAAATGCAACGGCAAAGGTACGACATTTCCATTGCGGTTCACGAATGTTTCCCCAAAAATTTTCAAAAATTTTGTCGTGGCGGTCATTTTGGTCATTTGGTCATTTGGTCAAAATCGTTTCCCCAATGTCAAAATCCACCACTATAATATAAATATATATATTTATATTATAGTGAGCAAATGACACAATCCGAAAATGAAAATGACCATTTTGACCATGACCACTTTGACCACATTACACAGTACGGTCGGTTGTACTTCCCTAGCATACACAGCGGTTCGCGTGCCACACTCCTACCTTCAGGTGTAAGAACGTTATCGATGGCTGTGGCATCGTCCCCGTAGTCAATGACGATGCTTGGAGCATTGCCGGCTGTCTCAGGCACGTCGTCTGTCAGTTCGAAGTAGGCGCGGCAGGTCTTGACGGTCACATCGGCCGTGGGGTACCACAGCGTGTTGCTGGCCAGGAACAGCTTCTTCCTGTCGTTAGCCGTCAGCGTTACGGGGCCGTAGGTGCCCTTGAACCTGGCGCCGCCTACCGTCACGTCGCGCATCGTCTTGTCGATGGTGACGCCAGTGAATACGGGATTCACCAGGTTGTCGTTCGTAGGCTTGACGATATAGGGCTTGCCGGCTTCTATCGTAGCAGTATTGGCGTAGGTGATGGTCACCGTCGTACCGTCGTTGGTTGTAGAGCTAGAGGTAAGAGGTGAAAAGAGTGCACAGTAGAGTTGAGTCTGCTGTGCACTTTTTGTTTATAAATATACGGTTTGCATGTCATAAATTGCATAAAATCAAGCATTTTTATAATATTTAACGGGGAGGATACGGCCATTCTGGATTATTTGTTGTAACTTTACACCCGTAAACCGAAGACCAGATAAAATATCTATTATAAACTTAATTATTTATGCATTTTAAACTTAACTTAAAACGAAGGGCAGCGCTATTGCTGCTTGCCATGCTCTGCTCATTTACAGGAGCGTGGGCCGACAACGAACTTACGGTGTATGACGGAACAGCGACAACCCGCCTTGTTCCTGCATACATTTACTATTTTGATGACTACTGCAGAAGTCAGTTCGTAATTCCTGCTACTGATTTGACCGCCATGAATGGTGGTGATATCTGTAGCATCAAGTTCTACACCACCAATGATAATGTTCCGTACACAACGGCCAGCACGGTGGATGTCTATCTGAAAGAAGTCGATTATACGACCATGACAGGTCTCGAAGCAAAGTCCAGTGCCACCATCGTGTATCAAGGAACACTTAGCATTGTCGGCGAAGGTTCAGGTGGTTCTCTTACCATCACTCTCAGCACCCCATACACCTATAATGGCGGAAATCTGTTAATAGGTATAGAAAACACCACTGACCCGGAGTATAAGAGTATTTATTTCTATGGCCAAGAAGTAACAGGTGCTTCATGGGCTGGTTATAATAGTAGCAGTCTTGCGAACGTTACAGGTGCTCAGCAAAACTTCATCCCCAAGACCACGTTTACCTACAAACTTATCAAAAGACCAACGTCCTTGGCTACCTCTACGATAACTTACAACAGTGCCACACTGACTTGGACAGAGAACGGTACTGCCACCGCATGGGTGGTGGCCTATAAAGCTGAGGGCGATGCCGACTTCACCGAGGTTGATGCTACCACCAATCCTTTCACAACTCTAACCGGCCTAACCCCTGAGACGGACTATACTGCAAAGGTTCGTGCCAAGGAAGGTAGCGATGTAAGTGTATGGAGTAATGCTGTCGCCTTCACTACGCCCGCACAATTCCCAGCTCCCACTGCTTTGGCAGCTAACAATATCACCGTCAATTCGGCTGACATCAGTTGGACGGGCAGTGCTGACAGCTATAACCTGCGCTACAGAGTAGATCGTGGTTTCCACTATAACTTCGAAACCGCTGAAGCTTTCGCGGTTGATGAGTTCTCGCCCTGCTCCACCTACGACGGCGACGGTCTTTCAACATACGGAATCAGTGATTATAGTATGCCTAATGCAAACTATACAGGTTCTGTCATAGCATTCTCTGACAATGACTATTGGGCTGCACATAGCGGCAATACCATGGGCGCATTTATGGATGCCATTCCTGATACAAACGGAGGGCCAACAGCCAATGACGACTATTTCATCCTTCCCGCCATCACAATTGAAAGTGGATCCAAATTCAGCTTCTGGGCACGTTCTGTAACCGCCAAGTATGGACTTGAACGCATGAAGGTTGGTGTCTATGACGGAAACGGAACATTCAGCAGCTATTTGGAAGGAAGTGCTACTACTTATGTTGAAGTACCTGTCGACTGGACAGAGTATAGCTACGACCTATCTGCTTATGCAGGTCAAACCATCCAACTGGCTATCAACTGCGTATCTAGCGATGCTTTTGCACTTCTTATAGATGACATCAATGTTTCTTTACCTTCTGAGTGGAGTACATCAATCGCAGTTTCTACGCCTTATCAGATTGAGAATCTAACAACAGAAACAAATTATATCGTTCAGGTACAGGCTGTTTATACTACTCCTGAAAGTGGCACAAGTGCATGGACAGAAACCAGCTTCACGACTTTGTCATTTAATCCTATTGCTACCAACGTGGTTGTAACACCGACACACACCTCAGCCACCATCAGCTGGACTGCCAGTAGCGACAGCTATGAGGTGAAGTACAGGACGGCTGCTTATTCAGAGAAGATTTTCTTTGAAGACTTTGAGAACGGAATAGGAGACTGGACTACCTCTAACTTAGAGGATGGTGGCGGTGTCTTGAATGGAGCCGGCATTGGTGACGGTTTTGGCTTTGCCTTTATATACACATCAAATCCTCCCCAGTATCTCATTTCTCCAGAGCTGAATGGTATAGTTGCAGGAAACAAACTGTCTTTCTCTTATTGTAACTACGATTCCAGATATCCAGAGTCCTTCAAGGTTGGTTATTCTACTACGGGCAATGATGTGGAAAACGACTTCACATGGAGTGATGAGACAACTGTTGGTGCAGATACCAACTGGCATCTCTACGAGTTGACACTGCCTGCTGGTGTCAAGTATATCGCCATCCAGTGTACATCAGATGACAGGTGGTATCTCTTTATTGACAATATCGGCATTTACGGTGCAGATGTTCCTGCCGGTGCATGGACAACCGTTCCTACAACCGAGACCTCTGTAGAACTCACCGGTCTTGAGATGGATACAAAGTATGAGTACCAGATTATCGGTATCAAGGACAGTACGCCTAACGAGGGTACGGCTATTGCATCCTTCACTACCTATAGTGAGAATGACAAAATGTTCTTGGCCGACGGTAACTGGAACGTGGCTTCCAACTGGACGCCCGCAGGAGTTCCATCTACAACTAATAATGCCTATATTTGTGCAGCTGTCACTATTCCGAGCGGTGTCGTGGCAACAGCAAAGCATATCAAGATTGACGGTGGATCCATTACCCTCAAAGACGGTGCAGAACTGAAGACCAATAATCCTGTGGACGTGACTATGGAGAAAAACATTGTCGGCTATGGCGACGGAGATGGCAAGTTCAACCTTGTTGCATCGTCTGCCAAAAGCGGTTCAACCTCTACTGAGATTGACGGTCTGATGGAAGGTGACTATGACTACTTCCTCTTCGCTCGCTCAGAGAATCTGGAATGGCGCAGTTATGCACTGACCAGTTTTAACATGAAAACAGGTAACGGATATTTGTATGCCAATAAGGAGAACAAGACGCTGAAGTTCATTGGTGAGACCTGGGCATCGATAGGCAATCGTCTGTCGATGAGTGTTACATACAATGATTCATACCCTATGAACATGATACTGGCGGGTAACACGTTCACTTGTACCGGCACTATCTATTTCGAAGGCAGCAGCAACACGACTGGTACTATCTATAAGCTGAACGCTGCCGGCGACGGATTCGAAGCATACGAAGGATACGCTTCCGTCGCTCCTGGCGAGGCTGTCTTAGTAGAATATAGTGAGGATGGCACAATCTATTACGAGTCTGAAGACTATGGTAACGGCACCTCTTTAGGTGCTGCAGAGATTCTGTTGCCACAGCATGGCTCGACCGCCAACGCGGATGCCGGTCCTGTCGTCGAACTGGTTGATAATGCTGACAACAGCAGCCTCATCACGTCTTTCAACGGCAAATATGCCACCGTAAAACTCAGCGGTCGTACGCTCAAGAAGAATGGCACTTGGCACACGCTGTGTCTGCCGTTCGACTTGACGATAGCCGGCAGCGCGCTGGCAGATGGTACGGCGAAGGTGCTGGATAATGCTAACACCAGCTTTGCCAGCAACAAGTTGACGATTAAGTTTGATGCTGCTCCTGCAACGATATCTGCTGGCACACCGTTCATCGTGAAGTGGGCAAACAGCGGCGATGTCATCACAAATCCAGTATTCACTAATGTTGCCATTAATAGTGCCTCTACAACGACAGTAGGCTTCACGGGTGGTTCGTTCAAGGGTAACTTCTCGCCTGTGGCATTGCCTTCCGGTCCAGAAAACCTGTACTTCGGTTCTGACAACAACTTGTACTGGCCAAGCGCTGGCGTTACCGTTAAGTCAAACCGTGCATACTTCAACCTGCCGGGTGCTACGGAAGCTCCAAACATCACGCTCGACTATGAGGACGATGTCATCACAGGCATTGCCGGCATTGAGAATGTGAGCAGCAGAGACAATGAGAATATCTACGACCTGCAAGGCCGTAAGGTGGAGCAGCCCACACAGAAGGGTGTGTATATCATGAATGGCCGTAAGGTAGTGATTAAGTAAAAAAATAAAGAACAATGAAAAAAGAATATATGAAGCCTCAGATGGAGGCAATAGAGATAAAGTGTAACCACCATCTGCTGATTGTCAGCGATCTGGGCGGTGACGGCATTGGCGGCGGTGGCAGCGATGGCGGCTCCGGCGGTGGCGGCGGTGATCCACAGGCCCCCGGCCTCTTCGACGGCCCCGAGTGGGACGTCATCCTCGGCGGGTAACTTCAAGTGTCGTCATGATGAGTGATAAGAGAGGGCTGGCCGCGTGGCTGGCTCTCTTTTTTGCGCTTTTTTGGCGACCCTACTGTGTAATTTTTGGGGATTTTTCTTGGCAGGTTGTACACAGTAGGGTCGGTTCCGCTGTGTAATTCGCTGTGTAATTGAAAAAAGATTCTACAAAAATTCTTGGGTGTTTTCGCTTGTCGAATGAGACATTTTTCATACCTTTGTAGGCGAAAACCATTGAGAGGAACGGAGGAGAAAGCCTAGACTTTTTACCGTCGAAGACCCCGCGATAATCGTATGGTATTAGACATCAACACGTTACGGAACAACGCCCGTGACGATGGACGTGCCGGCTATGATTTAAAAATTTTTTCATTAACTATTTATCCATCAGACGTTTATGAACGAGGAGCTTTTAGACAAGCTGGGGGCAGGTGACCCCTTACAGCCCTTGAAGGATTTCGGGGGTCAGTGTTTGAGTTATTTTGAAGGTGTACAGAAGATGATTGCTGACTACGAGCAGCTGCAGCAGCTTGTGGCGGAGCTGCGGAGCGAGAATGCGGCATTGACCGAGACGATTGAGCAGTGGAAGAAGGGCAACGAGTGGGCGAGTCGTGTGACCTACGAGAGCGTCGTTGAGCAGATTGCTGCTTGCGAGGATGCCAAGGAGCGCGACGAGGCTCGCAAGCTGATTGAGCCTCTGCTGAAGAAGAGTCAGGTGACGCAGTTTCGCCGCGACATCAAGAAGCGTGTGAAGGAGCTGAACGAGGAGAGCATGAACTACGTGGAGCCCGGCGTCGTTCCCGCCATACTGAAGAGCGAGGAGGCTGAGGAACTGATGGGTTATCTGGTAGAAGCCGGTATTCTGAACGATGACTGGCAGCCGATCAGATTGAGCGGTCCTGAGCGTGCTCTGGTGGCTAAGAGCGTGTGCGACCGTCTTGACATCAAAGAGGTGTGGCAGGTGTTCGGTCAGTTGTGGAACGAGAAACCTGAGACGCTTCGCAGTTACCTGAACAAAGCACTCGAGCAGAAGAAGTCGCTGGAATTCCAGGAAAGGCTGAAAAATATTTTGGATTGACTATCAATTAGTTAGCATCATCCGTACCCACTACGCGTACCCACTACGTAGTGGGTTTTTTTTGTGCCTTTGCCGTACCTTTGCACCGTCGAAAGTTGATTCGGCGGTGTTCTTTGACTTACTGCTACAACAACCCCATCGGAAGGCCGATGGAAAACGTGAATTATTATTTTAAACGCGAAATGTTAAAACGGAAATTATTATGGAAACAAAGATATTAAAGGTAGTACGCCAGGGCGATGCCTTCAGCGTACAGAGCAGTAAACAGGAGTCGGGACAGATCCAGAAGTGCAACATCGTGCTGAAGGAACTGGGCGGCTCGAAGTTTGAAAACGAGTATGTGTGCTCCATGCTGGGCAATCTGGCGGGGTGCAGGTTCTACGAGGGTGACATTGTTATAGCAACCCTCCGCTTCTCTACGCACGAGTATCAGGGACAGACGTATCAGGAAATACTGGCCACTGACATCGTGAAAATCAACTAAGACTTAACATTATATGTTTAAAGTAAAAAACAACCCTTGAGTTGGAGTGAGGAGGATGTTCCCGGGTAAATGCGCAAAGATTCCAACCTTCTTCTCGCTAAAACAACTCAAACATTATGAATACAACAATTATTTCTTTACAGACAAATCACGTCGGAAACGACAACAACAACAAACAACAAACAATGACGTCGCTCGAGATTGCCGAGCTGACGGGTAAGCAACACAAAGACGTTCTCAAGGCTATCCGAAACATGGAGCCTGGATGGGAAATGGAGGCCGGGCGCAAATTTGCGCTCGGGACTTACAAAGACCTCAACGGACAGCTCCGCCCATGTTATGTTCTGACCAAGACGGAGTGCCTCTTCATCTCCACGAAGTTCAACGACCGGGCACGTGCACGGCTGGTGCTGCGGTGGGAAGAGCTTGAACGAGCTAACGCTCTCAATGAAAAATTGAAAATGGAAAATAAAAGATGCCTGCCCAGTCCGAAGGAGATTCTCAGGATGGCGGACGAGATCATCGGCAAGGGCCTGCGCATGCTGAACGAGGCGGCTGAGGACACGCTGACGGCGACGCAGGTGGCCAAGACGTTCAACATGACGGTGTGGGACTTCAACCAGGTGCTGCGCGATATGGGCATCCAGTACCGTCGCGGCGGTCGCTGGAACATCTCTGAAGATCTTGCCGACCGCGGCCTGGTGCGCCTGCGCACCCACGTATCCTATTCTCTGAAGGGTGAGAAGAAGATTCGCACCTATATGACGTGGACCATCAGCGGCCTGCGCTTTCTGAACTCAAAACTCGGATACCCGAATTTCTAAAATTAAACTTCGTAATTTAAACTATGAGTGTATTTACAATATTTTTTAAGGATGGGGCGAAGATGATGCGCCCCGTCCTCACGAGAGAGGAATATCTGGCACTTCGCGGAAGCAGTAAGCAGAAGACTATACTGAAGGCCGTACGCGAGGGTAACGTGAAGCAGAAGCAACGTCTGGTGCAGATGAGCTACTCGTGCTTGCCCAACGACGACGGGTCTCTGAAGGGTGCAACACGGATGAGCACGACCGTAGGCATGGACATCGATTGGACCCCCGCGCCGCTTCCACTCGAAGGGGAAGAGCAGATGGCTGCCAAAAGGGAGGAATGGCTGAAGAAGGTTCCCGAGCTGGTGCTGTCGAAAAAGGATGAGCTGCGCTTGCTGATGCTGGAAAGGTCGGCTACGAAGGGTTACCATCTGGTGTTCCGTCGCCGTCGCGAGCTGTCGCAGGAGGAGAACCTCGCGTGGGCAAGCGAGCTGCTCGGTGTGAAGTATGATGACGGGGCGAAGGACATCACCCGCGTGTTCTTTACGACATCGGATTCAGCGGAAGACCTCTTGTATCTTGACGATGAGATCTTCGAGATTGCCGAGAGCGAAACGAACACGAAGGGTAAGGCGAACACGGATCTCACGGATGGAACTGATAAGGCTGTTAAGACGAACACGGACAACACCAATCGAACGAATCATTCGTGTAATTCGTGTAATTCGGGTTCAGAAGAAAAACCCTGCACTCCGTGTTCCGAACAGGCTTCGCCAGCCTCTCTCACGGCCTTCGACCTCTGTGCTCAGCAGGCAGGTTTGAATCCGGGTGGGATGGATGTGTGGGGCGAGCACAACTGGCACACGAACCTGATGGCGGTGCTGTCGGTGGGCGTGGCCAAACTGATGAGTCGCGGACAACTCCGGGCGGTGGTGGCCGAAAGGTTGCCCAACTACTCGCAAACGGAGGATTGTAAGAAGCTCATCGATTACTTCTACGACAAGTATGCTGCCGACAAGGGTTTCATGAACGCTTCGTTGCGCGAGATCAATGCCCAGGTGCAGCAGAAGGCCTCTCCCGACCCCTCCGATGGAACGGAGAACGATGTCGACGATGGTGACGCTGAACATCCCCTCCTTTGGAGAGGCTTGGGGAGGCTCCCTCAGGGCATCCGCGATTCCATTGATGCCGTTGGCCCTTCGCTGTCGATGCCGGTGGTAACAGCCATCTGTCCCGTCATCGGTATGCTGGCAACAGGTGTGACGCTCGACGTTCACGGCCAGAAGAAGGGGCTTAATCTGATTGCCTACATCGCCGGCGACTTTGCCAGCGGCAAGGGACAGATCGACCCCGTGATTGATGCTTGGCTGAGCGAGGTGCAGGCACTGGACAAGATGTACCAGATGCAGGAGGACGAGTGGCGTGCCAGGAAACGGGCGGCCAAGAACAAGAAGGAGCAACCCGAGGAGCCGAAGTTGCCGGTGCGCTGTCTGACGCTGAACAACACCGTGGCCAATCTGGCTGAGCGACTGGCCAATACGGAGGGCAAGCACGCCTTTTCGTTCACGCCCGAAGCCGACACGGTGGCGCAGAAATGGAAATCGACGATGAGCGACTTTTCGGTGATGCTGCGACAGTCGTACGACGGTACGAAGTATGAGCGTGAGGCTCGAAGCGCCGATGCCGTGAACGTCCATATCGAACACCTGTTGTGGAACGTCACCATGTGTGGAACGCCCGATGCCCTCTATCGCGTCGTGTCGAACTATACCGACGGTTTCCAGAGCCGTATTGCCGTGGCTCGCACGCCCGACAACACCTTTGCACCCCTGGAGGCCAAGCCCTACGTGCTGACCTCACGTCAGAAGGAACGCATCCAGCAGATTGCCCATCTGTTGCCGCTGATGCAAGGCGAAGTGGTGCTGCCGAAACTGGAAGCCAAAGGTCGTGAGTGGGTGGAGCGCATCCGCATCGAGACGATGATGAACGACGATAAGGTACGTGCCCGCCAGCGCATGCGCGTCTGTGTGACGGCTCAGCGAATGACCTGTTGCCTGATGCTCTGCAAGGTGTGCGAAGGCTTGATTCAGAAGCATGGCTTGAATGGTGCCGAGACGCAGTTGAAGCAGAATCCGAACCGATGGAAAGAGCTGCTGTTGAAGGCGCAGACACCGCAGATGCTGGAGGCTTACGACGTGATAGCCGACTCGCTCTTAGAGAACGCCCTCCACTTCTTCCGTGACCGCATTGAGAACGCTTTCAGCAGCCGTGACTATGCAGGTTATCTGAGTGGCGACCGCCTGAAGCGCGGCAAGAACGATACCATCTACGAGCGTCTGGACGTGCAGTTCACCCTCGAACAAGCCATGCAGCACTCGGTAGCCATCAAGGGCGCTGGCGTGAACAACAACACTGTACGGCAGATGCTGAAGAACTGGCGCAAGCAGGGTTTGGTGGTGCAGACGGAGGACGGGCGATATCGTAAAGTTTAAAATTACACAGCGGTTCGCGTGCCACACTCCTACCTTCAGGTGGGAGAACCGACCCTATTGTGTAAAAATGCTATGATGAATATCGAAAATACCCAAGAATGCTTTGTGCAGCTCTGGCGCAATCTGGAGCGCACAAGGCGCCTCCTCGGAGGTCAGTACAAGCGCTTCTGCATCCGCAACGTGCTGAAAGCGTGGTTTGGTTATGAAGCTTCTGACAATTTAATCTGGGAAGTGTGCCGCCGCTGCGAACAGGAAGGCTGGAACGAACTGCCGTCGCTGTCACTCTATCCGCGCACGCACCGCGAACTGCTCAGGGCCATCGTCAGCGTAAGGTTGGGCATCAGCTACTACAAGGTTGACCTGAAAGCCCTCGACAAGGCCTACAGCATCGCCTTCCCGAAGTGTACGCCGATTAACGTGAACAAGAAAGCGAGGAAGAAAAACAGCGATGAATGACGTTTCCTGTAAAAATAAATAGGAATTTATTTTGTTCTTCTCTCGTTTATTCGTAACTTTGCGCACGAATATGATGTTAGAACTGCATAACATATCTGTAGGCGACCGTATACGAGGGCTCTCGCTGACTGTCAACGACGGTCAGATGACTTGCATCTCGGGCGAGAAAGGGTCGGGAAAGACCACGCTGCTGCGCGCAGTGTTGGGCTTCCTGCCCTTGGACGGTGGCCATATCAGCATCGACGGCGAACTGCTGACACCTCGTTCGGCACGCTACTTCCGCAGGCAGATGGCTTACGTGCCACAGCACCTGTCGGTGCCCGACGGCTATACGGCAGTGCCTACCGACTATCTGCAGCTGTTGGAGCGTGCTGTCCGTTCGGAGAAGATGCTCCTCATCGTCGACGAGCCCTCGGAAGTGGTGACCCCTGAGAAGGCTGAGGCGATAGAGCAGTTGCTGGCGGAGGCCACCCAGCGTGGTGCCACCGTACTGGCTATCACCCTTCGCAACGCCACACTCCTACCTTCAGGTGGGAGAACCCCATCACCCAACACCCAACACCTGACGCTATGACGATATTCCTGACGATACTGATTCTGGCACTCCTGTCGTGGAAAGGCTATTACGCCTGGAAACGCGGCATCAACACCTGGCGACACGACCGTCAGGAACACGACTCGCTGCGCGAATATCTGTTGGGTAACGGTGCTACGGAGCGACAAGCCCTGCGCCCCTTCATGGTGCATGCCCTCGAGCGTGCCTTCCGTCCGCTGTTGAAGCAGTGGCAGATACTGGCTGCTCTGGCCGTACTCATCATCCTGCTGGCGTTCAGCCTCCAGTCGTGCGACAACAAACCGGCACCCGCTGCCTCGGCCTTTGTCAGCCAGCCATCATCCACCACCCATCACCCATCACCCAACACCCACCACCCATCACCCGACCTCACCGATGTGCGCTATGCGAAGGCCACCAAACCCCTGAAGCGTATGGCTTACAAGGTGTGGTACTCCGAGCAGTTGCGCATCCCGATGGCTGTGGCGTGGTATCTGACCAAGGAGCACACCTATGGCAAGAACCAGCGCCAGAACATGGAGTTCCATCCCGACGACGACATCAGGAATGCGGTGACCACCTACGACTATATGCAGACGGGTTATGACCGCGGTCACATGTGTCCTGCCGGCGACAACAAGTGGCACCAGCAGGCGTTGGACGAGACGTTCCTCATGACGAATATCTGTCCGCAGAACCACAACCTGAACAAGAACGACTGGAACGACCTGGAGCAGCTCTGTCGCCATTGGGCGCGGAAATATGGTAAGGTGTACATCGTCTGCGGCCCTGTGTTGCGCGGCACGGAACACAAGCAGATAGGTCCCCGCACCAAGCGTATCACCGTGCCCGAGGCCTTCTACAAGGTAGTGCTCCGCATGGGTAAGAATCCTACGGCCATCGGCTTTGTCTACGACAACA
>JAEEGF011491277.1_pt1 | contig 16233 bp, 10 predicted proteins | sample 9134171 | NCBI WGS metagenome assembly JAEEGF01 (sample SAMN16246542, study PRJNA631951) | gut metagenome | biome: gut microbiome; feature: rumen; material: AP-attached | host: Bos | place: Iran: Karaj | collected 2018-10
AGCGAAGCTCGCCCCCCCGTAGCCTTCCCCACTGGAGAGGGGAGAAGCGCGGCGTATTATACGCTGGACGGACGGAAGCTAAGTGGAACGCCGACTGCACCCGGAATCTATGTCAAGGACGGACACAAGGTGGCGATAAAATGAAACATCTAAATACACGAATTGAACTAATTATCAGTGCGCAGCAAAAATATAAGTAGAAAAGAATAAACAAAGATAGGAGAAATGACAATGAAAAAGAAGTATCAAGCACCGGAAGTAAAGGTGGTTAGCGTAAGGACAGACATGCTGCTGGGAACCGGAAGCCCAGTCACTACTGTTAAAGGTAACGTCTTTAGTAACAGCACTCCGCAAGCAGGGACCAGCGAAATCAAAGCACGCGCACGCAGCTGGGATGACGACTGGTTCAGCTGGGGTGACGACGACGAGTAAAGCGCCAAGGAACCGTGAGTAGCGCCCGCTACTCATTAAGTGCTCCACAATGAGGGCAGGTGCCCTTGTCGTAGAGCAGGCCTCCGCAGCGACCACACTGGTAGCGGGGACGGGGATGGCGGAAATAGCGCCACAGGGCAAACACGATATAGGCTACGAGCAACGGGTAGCCTACATAATATAAGGTGGTGACGCTGAACACGATATAGGCTACGGCACAAGTGGCACCTAACCCCAGCAGATAGAGCACCGCCTCGACAAGGGGCAGCTGACGGCGCACCTCGTCGAGCACGGCAATGCCGACAATGAGGAGCACCCACACGGAAACGAGGAAGAGCCCGAGGCTGAAAGGTACGGCAAAGGGATTGAGCGTGGGGTGATAGTAGAAATGTCGCCACTTCTCGGGGTCGAAGAGCTGGATGCTGCTGTAGAGCGTGGCTGAAGAGGCCACCAGCAGACAGAGCAGCGTGGGATAGAACGAGGCAATATCGTTGAAGTGGACGAGCTTGGCCTGACGGCTCAGCAGTTTGCGGTGGACATAGACTGCCACCACCAGCACGACGAAGGCGAGGAAGATGAGCAGATGGGCGTCGGAGAAGAAGTCGATAAACTCGGAAATAGGGTCGTCGGGCGACACAGCGTTGAGCATATCGTGCTCGTGAATCCAGCCGAAGGTTTCCTGGTCGCGAGCCACTTTTACCCAAACAGAATCAATAGTATCGAGGGGGACGGTAGTAATATCGGCCACCACCAGATGTTCGTGCTTATAGACCATCAGCGTGTCGACAGGCATATCGCTGAGCGCCTCGGCAGGCAGCTGCTGGATGATAGGCATGGAGTCGACACGCACCAGGAAGTTGTAGTTCTGGGTGTAGTGGTGGGTGGTGTAGAAGGATATGCTGTCTAACTGCTGCTGGGTAAGGTCCCAGGCATCAGGCGTCTGCTGGCCGCGGTTGTAACACGCGGTCAATAGCAATAACGGCAGTAACAGGCTAAGTATTCGACGCATAGACATTCATTTGGCAGTTACGACAATCGAACTCAAGACGGAAGCGACGGCCATCGCCGAGACGGAGGTAGAGGGGGGATTTAAGTGAAGGGTGAAGGGTGAAGGGTGAAGAATCCGGCTTTGCCGGTGAGGGGTGATGTTGCTTGGGGCAGAAGCCGAGGGAATAGCGCAGGCAATGGCGGCATTGCATGAGCATGGCATCGGGCGCAGGGTGCAGCTCGTAGGCCGTAGGACGGTCGACGCCATAGAAGGCGCAGGCTTCGCGGTTGGCGATGTTATAGAGGTGGGGCTGGGGGTAGGATTCTCGAGATACGAGGTGCGAGGTGCGAGGTGCGAGATTACCTTGGAGGGAAGAACCTGCGCATGAACTATTCTCGAACCTCGTACCTCGTACCTCGAACCTCGATATAAGTAGGCGGCGGAGCTCGGCGAGCTGGCTGCTGGGAATGAAGTAGTTGAAGTCGGCAGGGAGGGCGACGTCGGAACACTCGTAGGGGGTGTTGCCTAACTTCGTCAGCTGGCGGATGATGTTTTCACGCTGGGGCTTCTCGGCCACCTGGTGCTCAATAGCCATCTCCACGGACACCTCGCCCGACGAGAGGCGGAAGCCAGTGGCGGTGGGCTGCAGGGAAAGCGTGATGGGAATCTTGCGCTCGGCACTCGGTTTACTGAGCAGGCGCTCCATCTCCTGATCGTTGTTGCGATAAAGACGCATGCCGGGACGCAGGCCCTCGGGCATGTGCTGGGGGAACAAGCGGTTGCCCTCTACCCTATTCACGCGGAAGCCGATTAAATGAGGTGCGAGGTGCGAGGTACGAGGTGCGAGAAAACAGAGACCATCGCCATTGGCAAAGCTCGCCGTTCCCGCTACGTTGAAGGAGTCGCGCCGTATTTCCTTGACTGTGCCCACAAACTCGCCCATGGCCTTGGGTGTATCGAACGAAGCGATGTCGCGACAGCGACCGTTGGCGAAATAGGTGGTGTAGCCTCGGTTAAAGGTGCGTTGCAAGTTGGGCGTGAACGTGTAACGGCAATGCCCCAAGGAAGCGCGGCAATAGCGGTCGGGATGGCGGCGGATAATCTGGTTGAGCCGCTCACTATAGGCCGCCGTGACGTTCTTCACGTAGGCAACGTCCTTGAGGCGCCCCTCGATCTTAAACGACGTAGCTCCCGCATCAGCCAGCGCTTCGAGGTTGTCGATCTGGCACATATCCTTCAGTGAGAGCAGATGGCGGTCGTGCTCAAGCACCTGACCGTCGGCATCGAGCAAATCGAACTGCATACGGCAGAACTGGGCACACTCGCCACGGTTGGCCGAGCGGTGGAAGCAATACTGAGAGGCATAACACAGGCCGCTATAGCTGACGCAGAGGGCACCGTGGACGAAGACCTCGAGCTCGACATCGGGCACCACCTCATGGATGGCGCGTATCTCGTCGATGGACAGCTCGCGAGCCAGGACTACGCGGCGGAAGCCCAGGTCGCGCAGCCACCGCACCTTCTCGGGGGTGCGGTTATCGGTTTGGGTGGAAGCGTGGAGGTGAAGGGTGAAGGGTGAAGGGTGAAGGGTGAAGGGTGAAGGGTGAAGGGTGAGGGCCATATCCTGAACAAGGACGGCATCGACACCAATCTCGGAGAGTTCGTCGAGCAGGCGGTAAGTATCCTCCAGCTCATCGTCGTAGATAATGGTGTTGACGGTAACGTAGACTTTGGCGTGAAACTGGTGGGCATAGTCGCAAAGCCTGGCAATGTCGGCCACACTGTTGCCTGCCGCTGCCCGGGCTCCAAACCGCTGGGCACCGATATACACAGCATCGGCCCCGTGGTCGATGGCTGCCATACCGCACTCCAAGTTCTTTGCCGGTGCCAGCAGTTCAAGCGCTCTCATCACCTCTATAACCTATAACCACTAACCTCTCAACACTAAACACTAACCTCTCAACACTTACCTAATATCCTCAATATTATAAGGTGTCTCCTGATAGACGTAGTAGTTGATCCAATTGGAATAGAACAAATTGGCATGGGCACGCCAGGTAACCAGCGGTCCCTCGTCAGGATTGTTATGGCGATAATAGTTCAGGGGCAAATCGACATCCTTGCGGATATCCTTGTCGCGGCGATACTCTTTGTCGAGCGTATCGGGGGCATACTCCAAGTGGCCGGTAATGAAGAACTCACGACCTTCGCGAGCCATGATGATGCTGACGCCGCTCTCCTCGCCATCGGCAATGAGCTGCAGGGCGGGGTTGGCAAGAATATCCTCACGATGCAGCTCGGTATGACGGCTGTGGGGCATATAGAACACATCGTCGAAGCCACGGAAAATAGGCAGCTGGGCATCGAGCTTAACCTGCGGGAAGATGCCGAACATCTTCTTCGGCAGCGGATACTTAGGAATGCCATAATGGAAGTAGAGCCCTGCCTGAGCTGCCCAGCATATATATAAGGTACTCGTGACGTGCGTGCGCGCCCATTGGAAGATGTCGGTAATCTCTGACCAATAGCCCACATCCTCGAACTCCAGCTGCTCGACGGGAGCTCCCGTAACAATCATGCCATCGAACTTCTCGTTGCGCATCGATTCAAAGTCACGGTAGAACATCATCATGTGCTCGATGGGCGTATTCTTCGGAGTGTGGCTCTTCAGCTTCATAAAGCTGATGTCGAGCTGCAACGGCGTGTTGGAAAGCAGACGGATAAGATCGGTTTCCGTCGTTATCTTCAGCGGCATGAGGTTGAGGATGACAATGCGCAGCGGACGAATATCCTGAGCATGCGCACGGGTATCGCCCATGACAAATATATTCTCCTTCTTCAGCAGATCAATGGCCGGCAGCCGGTCGGGTAGTCGTAATGGCATAATTTATTCTGAATTAAACAATCTTTATCAAACAAACAGAAACGTTATCGCTTCCTCCTGCCTTGTTGGCTGCATCACACAACTGGGCAGCATCTGCTCCATTGTTGAGCATGTTCTCTATCTCTTCATCGCTTACCATATCGGTCAGCCCGTCGCTGCACAGCATGAACGTCACGCCAGGCATGACCTGTGGCGTACAGATGAGCATATCGACATAGGAGGTCTTACAGCCGCCACCAATGCAATTGGTAATGATATTGGAATGGCCGCTCTTGCCCATCAGATTGTTCAGCGAATGGTCGGTCGACAGCTGGGTGAGCTTTCCGTCGTGCAGAAGATATACCCGGCTATCGCCGCAGTTCATCCAATAGAACTCGTTGTTGAAATAGGCCAAAGCCACCAGCGTGGTACCCATATTGTAGAAACGTGGTTCGGCATGGCCCTTGGAATCGATAACGGCATTAATGGATTCCAGCCACTCATAAATGGCTTCGTTGAAATCGCTGACGCTGAGTCCCGTAGGCAGGTCGTAGAAGAAATAATGGAGATTGGAAAGGGTAACCTGACTGGCCACCTCTCCACTGTTATGACCACCCATGCCATCGGCTAAAGCCAGAAGATAGCGTGTTTCAGTATCGATGTCCACCTCGACGGCTTTTGCATCATTACGCACGTAGCTGTCGCCGATGAGAATCATGTCTTCGTTGTTATTACGTACACAGCCTACATCACTGGCTGCACTGACAATTAACTTCACTTGACTATGAGCAATTTAGTTAATACTTACCTGCAAACTGATGTTTGCAAGCGATAATATGTCACCATTCTTCAAGGACATCTCAACATCAGGCTGTAGCTGATGCTGATTGAGTTTCGTACCATTCGAAGAGTGCTTGTCGACAACACACCATCCGCTGTTGGCATTGTACTTCAGCTGCGCATGGACACCGGAGATGTACATGTTCTGTTCGAAGAACTTCGTATACGGCCCCTGACGACGACCTATCACCGCACCGTTGACACCCTGAATACGGATGTTCAGATTGGTATTATAGAGCGTCAGGGCAGGAACGCCATGAGCAATAGGAGCAGCCTTATCACGCCCAGAGGGAAGGGTACGCACACTATCACCGACAGAAACGGCACTTGACGAGAAGGATACAGAATAGGCGGTATTGGAACCCACCTTACGCTGATACTCCTCCAACGATACCATCATTCCGCCGCAATGGGTACAACGACGACCCATCCCTACCCTGCCACACTTGTCGCAGTATAGCAATGCCTGTCCGCACTGGTCGCAGTAATGACTGTCGTCATCTATTTCTTCTTTGCAATTAGGACAAATTATCATGCTTTCTCAATAATATCTTCGGGTAAAATAAGCTGATAGGTCTCCATCGTCACCTCCTCAGGCGGCATCTGGGACACACGCATTGACAGTTGCTGGATAGTCTGATCCAGCAGGTTTCGCATCTCACGGGCATTGCCGAACGAAGCATCCTTGGCCATGACCATCTTGAAGATGACATCCAAGGCCTTGAACTCTGCCGTCGGCGAGAGGGTATACTGCTCTTTCTGAGCCATCTTCTTGAAGATGGCAAGCAGTTCGTCTTCATTATAGTCGTCAATATGGAGCTTATGGGTGAAGCGGCTGGCCAAGCCAGGATTCATCTGCAGGAACTCCTCCATCTTGTCCTTATAGCCGGCTGCGATGACCACAAACTTGCCGCGGTCGTCCTCCATACGTTTCATCAGCGTGTCGATAGCCTCCTTGCCATACTGGTCGTTCTGGTCGCTCAGCGTATAGGCCTCGTCGATGAAGAGGATACCGCCCATCGCCTTGTCGCAGATGTTGTTGACAATCTTCGGCGTCTCGCCCATATACTTTCCGACAAGCGTGGCACGGCTGGCTTCCAGCACACGGCTGGTGGGCAGGATATCCATGGAATTGAGCACCTCGCCCATCTTGCGGGCAATAGACGTCTTACCTGTTCCGGGATTACCCGTCAGGATGAAGTTCATGGCCATTTGCTGCACATTGCCTGCTCCCATAGCGGCACGCTGTTTCATGAACATGCTCTGAACGGCCAGACGACGGATGCTGTTCTTCACGGAACGCATGCCGACGAAGTCGTCCAACTCATTGAGCACCTCATCCAACGGACGGGCTTTCTCGTTCTGAGCCGACGGCAGGTCATCGGTAGTGATACAGAACATATCCTCTTCCTTGAAGCCAGGGTCACTCATCAGCGTCACCAGTCGCTGGCTCTGGCGCTCGACGGTTTCGTCGAATATACGACGAGCCTCCCGGGCATTGCCGAAATTCTTGTCACGACGGAGGTATAGCTGTTCGAACTGACGGTGAATGGCTCCCTTGGTATCGTCGCTGATGGTAAAGCTCTTGCCGGCAGCCAAGTTCAGGAATATCTGCGTCAGCTCATCGGGAGTATAGTCGTCAAAATGGATGGTTTGGGTAAAGCGGCTCTTCAATCCCGGATTGGAATCTATGAAGTCGTGCATCTGGTCGGTATAGCCGGCAACGATACAGATAAACTTGCCGCGGTCGTCCTCCAGGCGCTTGAGCAGCGTGTCAATAGCCTCTGCGCCAAAGGAATCACCGTCGTTGGACTTCAACGTATAGGCCTCGTCAATGAACAAGACGCCGCCCATAGCCGTATCTATCAACTGGTTGGTCTTGATAGCCGTCTGACCGCTGTAACCGGCAACGAGCTTGGCACGGTCGGCCTCGACAAGCTGGCCACGCGAGAGGATGCCCAACGTCTTGAACACGTCGGCCATGATACGGGCAACGGTAGTCTTACCCGTACCGGGATTACCGGTAAAGACATAGTGCTTGCCCTGGAAAGTATTCGTCTCGCCACGACGAATCTGAAGATTCAGGAAGGCGGCAAGGTTACTGATTTCCTTCTTGACGGCAGCCAACCCGACCAAACCGTCAAGCTTCTTCAGGCATTCGGTATAGTCAACAGCCTTCGGTGCCTCGAATGGGATATCCTCATCCTCAATCGTCATCAGCTGCGTATCGCTCAAAGAGGAGAGATCGCCAAACTGCAGACGACGTGCCTGCTTCTTGCAGATCTCATCAAAGAGGGTACGCATGGTACGGCCATTGGCAAAGTCTTTCTCACGGGAATCATACATCTGCTTGATGCACTCCTTGGCCTTTGCTTCTGCCTGGGGCGACATGATGTATTTCTTCTCGCGGGCAAAGACCATCATGATCTCATACAACTGCTCGGGAGAATAATCCTGAATGTTCAGGAAATAGTTGAAGCGACTCTTGAAACCGGGATTCACACGGAAGAGATTGTCCATCTCCGTCTGATAGCCAGCAGCAATGACTACAAACTTGCCACGGTCGTCCTCCATACGTTTCATCAGCTTCTCCAATGCCTGTGCACCTTGGACATCGCGGTCGCCTGCCTGACTGACGGGAGCCAGCGTGTAGGCTTCGTCGACAAAGAGGATGCCTCCCATTGCCTTGTCACAAAGGCGGTCAACAACCTTGGGTGTCTCTCCCTGATAAGGGCTTACCATCTTTGCACGGTCGACCTCGACAACATGACCGCTGTCCAGATAGCCGATTGCTGCCAAGATTTCACCAAGCTTGCGGGCGATAGTGGTCTTTCCGGTTCCCGGGTTACCCGTCAGGATAATGTGCATGGACATCTTCTCCTGCTCACCCAAGCCACGTTCAGCACGCTGAACGCTACTCTGGACAGAATAGGCAATCTCCTTGACCGCCTGCTTGACCTCGTCCATGCCGATGAAATTATCCAGGTCGTGCAGAATCTCTTCGAGCGAACGCTCCTCAGGCACATATCCCTGAATATCCTCCTTCTCTACCTGTGAAGCATCGGAACCACGACTGATGAACGCGGTGAAAATATCCTCGGCTGTCTTCATGGCGAGGTGGGCATTGCCAAAGGTGTCGTCCTTGATCTTTATCTGATACTTGAAGAAACGCGCCATCTGGCTTTCTGCCTCGGGCGAATAATTGGTAATGCCATATTTGGTCTTCAACGAGAGTTTCGTAATATCGCACAGCTCCTGACAAGTAGGAATGGGCAGGCGGAACGTATATTTGAAGCGGTTCTTTATGGCTGGATTACTCTCCAGGAAATCATCCAGTCCCTTCGGGAGACCGGCTATTACCACAATCGGATTGTCATCCCATTTGTCCATCTCGACAAAGAGCTTGTCGAGCGGATTAACCTGATTGGAATACTTGTCGGGCAACAGCTTCTGGACATTATCAAAGAACAGGATACCGTTGCGGGCCTTCTTGATGTTGTCGTCCCATTTATCTACGAACCGACTATAGTCCACTGCATCAACCATAGTCAGTTTGGGTTTCTCAATAATCTTGTGCTGATAGAAGAAATCACGGATAATCTCTGCAAGCGAGGTTTTTCCCGTTCCGGTTTCTCCTATCACTATTGCATTAACCGACAGTCGCACGTTGGCAATATCCTTCCTCGAATGAAGATAGGTATAGGTATCTACGATGGTCTTGAGCTGAGACTTCACTTCATCAAGTCCCACCAGCCTGTCGAGTACATTCTGACTGACAAGCGGTCGCCCACACCATTTGCAGAATTTGGCAACGTTGCGGTTCTCTTTATGGCAGTGCTCACAAATCATTCCACGTCCTTTTCTATTTGTTTGATTACCTTATGAGGCTGTAACTTCCATTTGTTGTCCAAGTTCGGATTACGGACATTCATCAGGCTCGGGCTGAATACCACAAACTCTGCAACCAGCAGCAGTACCATCAGGCACCATAGGATATAATGCAAGACGGATTCACCGGAAATAGAGCGCACCTGATCGGTCACATCGTCGAGGACACCAAACTTAGATCCCTTATACTTATACGATTTGGTCTTGAAGGTATAATAGAGAGGCTCTAACAACGATGATTGAATATCATCGTCCAGCACCTCGTTCACCAGCCTGTTATCAGCCTTCTGGTCGCCCCTGAAATCAGTCATGTGGCAAATCAGGATATAGACAGCCGTTATCAACACTACACCTATATTAAATAAGGAGGGGTGTGAACCATTCAGGTACTTCATCAAGGCAATGGGAAGGATGGAGGACAAGGCTCCCAGCCCACCCCACAGCAAAGACAAGACGAAGCCGTAGCCACGGAAATAGGCTCGGGTAGCTACAATCACGGCCGAAATGCCACCTAAGGGAATACCAATGGTGACAAACGAATTGCGCAACATGAAATCACGACCAGTAATGCCGAATATCAGTACGAGCAGAATCCACAGGCAGCAGAGGCCATAGAAAGTATAGCGCCAGGTTTTCTCCTTGCGTCTGGCACGATGCCATTCCTTCTTCACACTCTCCATCTTCTGTTGGGTGGTCTCGCGGGCATCCACAAAACGCTTGTAGTACTGATTCGACATATCTATCTCGCCAAGCGCCATCAACCACTTCTCCAACTCACGCTCATAAGAATATTCCTCTTCAAAGTCGCGGGCAGGATCTTCGTGGTAGAAAATGGAAAGCCATTGTGAGAAGCTACCATTACGCATTTCGCTACGCATCTGAGAGTTCTGCGAACGATCCAACTCCTTCCCATCTGTCAACTCTGTTCCGTCGGGCAACAAATAGGTTGGCGTAACGCCGAGAATACAGCAGAACCGGTAAACGGCCGTCTTCATGTCATAAGCCCCTAAGCGCTCACGGTTTTCCTCTGAACGCAGGTCGAACAGCCTGCTGGCCTCTGCCTGCAGCTGTATCCATCCGTGCAGTTGGGCAAAATACGCGAAACGACCATTGGGCTCCGTGATGTCAGACATTTCCTTTTCAAAGTCCTCTGTGCTGAGATGCTCCGCATTCTTCAGACGGGAAACCAGCTGCTGTCCTACTTTCAACGGCGTATCTGCCGAGCGGAGGTCGTAAGCGGCATTCCTGTCAATGTTATACAGCACTTTATAGGCCAACGAGGAAGAATGCTGCTCGCCTTGGGTCATGATTCTCAGGCCCTCGCACGCCATCACGTCCTCATGGCTGTACATCCATGAGAGCAAGCGTCCGTCCGTCAGGCTTCTCCAGTCATCTTCTGTCAGCTGTTCGTTTCCGAAAGCATGCACAATCTGCTCGATAGACGAAGACGGGTACTTGGCCAAGAAGGGTATTTCCTTGTCAATCTCATAGACTACCCGCAAGATGGCCACCCGGTAGTCAGGCTTTTCTGCCTTATCGGGATCGGTGGCGAAATAGGAACGTATACGATTGATGTCGCATTTCGAGTGAGACTCCAGATAGAGGAACAATGCATCGTTGGGATTACGCAGCAACAAAGAGTACTGCTCTACGTAGCTCAACAGCGAAATGGCCACACTATGGACATCGTCGCAGAGATTACCGCTAACATCCTTATACGGATAGGTGGGCTCCATTGCATAGACAGAAGCCATCAATCCTGCATGCTGATCTACGGGATATCGGTTGACGACAATGTCCTTCACCACCGTTGCCAGCTTCATGTTTCCGCAGGATTCCAGCCATTGACTGATGCGCCCGCTGTACAGATAGCCTCTTGCCAACCGCTCGTTATCTACCAGAAGCGGTATCAGTTCATGTACATTGTCGGCAACCAGGTTACGTTCGGGGTCGACAATGAAATTCTTATATCTCAAGAAAGGAGAGCTGATGTCTACAGCCACTTCCTCGCCCAGGAACCACTTCTCCACCTGCTCGTATCCCCAACGGCTCATGGGGTTCACGGCGGTCAGTCCCTGTACAATGTGCTTAACCGTCTCAGGCAGTTCATTCAGTCGTGGCAGACGTCCTTCGTTCTTCTGGCGCATCATCACCCGCTCATTAGAGCTCATGGGATTCTCACCCAGCCAAAGCGCGAAAAGCGTCATACCCAAAGAATAGAAGTCAGCGGCAGGGGTCAACTCAACCACACCGTCAATCACGTCGGAATACATCTCAGGGGCGGCATAAATAGGCGTACGAGCCTGCGTGGTACGATGAGCCTTTCCATCCTTCTCAAGCATCGAGGAGATACCGAAATCACCCAGTACCAGTTCCTCATGGGCATCGTCGCGGAAGAAGAAGTTTGAGGGCTTGATGTCCTTATGCAGGATATTGTAGTTGTGACAGTATGCCAAAGCAGCAGCACCTTGAAGGGCTATCCGACGGAAACGGTTCAAATCGCCACCAAGCTGATACTTATTCAAAGTCCCCCCCTGAAGATATTCCATCAGTTCATAATAACGATGCTTACCTTCCACGTAAGTTTTTCCGAAGTCATAGAGCTTGACAATCATCTCAAAGTCGAAGGAGCGGATGGTCAGCATCAGGTTCTTGTTGACATCGAAATTGGGGTAATATACTTTCAACACGAACTCTTGGCCGTCATGCTCCACAAGGAATATCTGCGCCTCACCGGAAGACTCGCTCAGACACTCCACTTTCTTGTAGGAGACGCCTTTCAAGATGAAGCAATCGCTATTCACTCCTACAGGAGAATGGCTATCATCCACCTTATTCGTCCTTGCCGTTCCCTCCATGATATGGTTCGTACGCATAGTACCACCATCAGGCATATCGCGGAAGGTCTTAGCTTCTTCTTTGTTGGCAATCGTCCTGTCTTCTCCTCCTGGATGACGTGTAGTCCTGTCTGTAACCATTATTTATTGTCGTCTTTAATTTCTTGATTGTTTTTCTTGCCTAAAATCACCCACTTTCCACCAAGCTGCGGCTTAGCACAGCCACAAGGACTGGAATGCATGGCATGTTTCCAGTTGCACACCCAAGCCAGTCGCACACCACCCGGTTTCTGCGCCATCGCATAGTTACGAACCTTGACGGGGGAAGGAAGGGGAGGTACGGCCATGCGGTCTAATATTTCTGTCAGCAATTTGATTTTGTCCTCTTTTGCCTTTTCCAGCTCCTCCTTCGACATCCGATGCGACTCATTCTTCGGCACTACCGGATTGACTACGCCTTTATCCTTTGCCAACAGCAACAGCACTCGCTCACGCAGTTTCTGGTTCATCTGATCTCTCACGACATCGCGCTCCGAGGTATAAGGGAACTGCATGTTCAGCTCCACCAGCTCATTGGCTGCTTCAGAAAGCAACTGATAGTCGGGCAACTTATGCAATTCGTCAGAAAGCGCCTTTGCCTCTTCGGTCAAGGGCGTCCCACACTGCTTACAGAAAGCAAAGTCGTTCAGGGTGTTACAAACGGGACAGACAATACCGCCGCGAGGATTGCCACACTCATGGCAATAGACTTCCGTCTCTGTCATTCGAGCCCCGCAAAACGAGCAGGTATCTGCCTTGATATAATGATGGCACACTTCACAGAAATCTGCCTCAGGGTCAATCTCACTACCGCAATTGGGGCACAACCCCATGCGCAAAGGCGTGCCACACGAAGCACAGAACATGGCCTCAGGGTCGTTGACAGTTCCGCATGAAGGACATAAAACGCCTTGAGCCTGCTGTTGAAGCCGCTGGCTTTCAGTTTGTTGCGCTTGCGCAGCATGATCTTCCAACTCTCCGTGCTGCAGTATTTTCGCGTCACGGTTAGTCAGTTCCGGTCTGATCGTAGAATCTATAGTCATATCAAAATTAGCTAATATCCGTGCAAAGTTATTAAAAAAATAGGAATTCAACAAAAAAAACCGCCGTAAATTTTCATTTACGACGGCATTTTTCTTTTATCACGCTTCTTTTTCACCAAAGTTGCAGGCGTTTATTCTTTGGAATAAACATGGCATCTCCCTCCTTTATGCCGAATGCTTCATACCAGGCATCGATATGAGGCAGGGCTCCATTCACACGCCAACGTCCCAGCGAATGGGGGTCGCTCTTCGTGCGGTTACGGATTTCAGCCTCAGTAATATTACCTGCCCATACGCCAGCGTATGCCAGGAAGAAGCGCTGATCGGCAGTCAGCCCGTCGATAACGGGCAACGGATTATTCTTCGTAGCATTCTTGAAGGCAGCGTAAGCTACCATCAGGCCACCGTGGTCGGCCAGGTTCTCACCGAGCGTCAGACGACCGTTACCCTTCAGGTCGGGCAGCACGTTGATGTTCGAGAAGAAATCAGCATACTCATCGGTACGTTCTGTAAAGTTCTTTCCGTCTGATTCCTTCCACCAGTCGTGCATGTTTCCATCCTTGTCATACTGGCGTCCCTGGTCATCAAATCCGTGGGTCATCTCGTGGCCGATAACCACGCCGATAGCACCATAGTTGAAGGCATCGTCGGCAGTCATGTCAAAGAACGGAACTTGCAAAATACCAGCGGGGAAACAGATTTCATTAGTCGTAGGATTGTAGTAGGCGTTAACCGTCTGCGGCGTCATGTACCAATCCTCAATATCAACGGGCTTGCCTGCCGTATGGTCAATAGCGTAATCGTTCCAGAATTTCAGGCATGCCATATGATTCTCATAGTAAGACTTTTTCGCATCAATCTGAAGCTTGGTCATGTCAATCCACTTGTCGGGAAAGCCTACCTTCACATAGAACGTATTCAGCTTCAGCAGCGCATTCACCTTCGTAGAATCGTCCATCCAGTCCTGGGCGGCAATACGCTCGCCGAGGGCTATCTGCAGGTTCTTCACCAGCTTCAGCATGCGAGCCTTGGCAGCTTCGGGGAAGTACTTGTCTACGTAAATCCTGCCAAGCGCCTGTCCCATTGCGCTCTGCACCTGACTAGTAGCACGACGCCACAGCGGATGATCCTCCTGACGGCCAGACATTGTCCGTCCGAAGAAGTCGAAGTTGGCCTCGCGCACCTCGTCGTTCAGGTAACTGGCAGCGCTGACAATGACGCCCCACTCCATGTAGTCGCGGTATTCAGCAGGCTTCATCTTGGCAAGCAGCACGTTGGTGCCCTCCATAAATTTGGGCTGTCCGACAACCAGCTCCTGCATGTACTTGCTCTGCAATCCCTGGGCATTCATTACCTGCTTCAGCTTCAGGTTGGGATACTTCGTGTTGAACTCCTGCAAGGTCATCTTATTGTAGTTGGCCTGCGGGTCACGCAGCTCGGTACGGCTCTTCGACACCTTTGCCAATGCCAGCTCGAGCTTGAAGACGTTCTGCATCTTCTTCGTGGCCTGACCCTTGCTGAAGCCGAAAAGCTGGAACATGCGCACAATGTGCTTCTTGTATGCTTCACGAATTTTCACCGTAGCTTCGTCATTTTCCAAGTAGTAGTCCTTCTGCCCCAGAATCAGTCCGCCCTGGCTCACACTCAGAATGTTCTGCGAAGCGTTCTTCTCATCGGCACCCATGCCTGCATTATAGAACTCGGAATCGCCAAACTTCGCCATTTCCAACTGCACGTCGAACAGCTGATTCATGGTTTTCGCATTCTCCAGCTGCTTGATGAGCGGCATCACGGGATTGATACCCTCCTGCTCACGACGGACGGAGTCCATCGCCAGTTTGTAGTAGTCCGACAGCTTCTGTTCAATCGTTCCCTCCTTATAGGTATTGCTCTGCAACTCCTTCAGGATGTCGTTGATACGCTTGTTGTTGTCCTCAGCCAGACGGTCGAACGAGCCGTAGCGAGAATAGGCAGCTGGCAGCGGATTGGCCTTCATCCAGCCGCCGCATGCATACTCGAAGAAATCATCGCCAGCCTTCACGCTGGTGTTCATGTCGGCTAAGTTGATGCCCGACTTCAGGGACTCCTGTGCCGAGGCCGACAGCGTAATGGCTGATAGTGCCATTGAAATCATCATTGTTTTCACTTTCATATTGTTTTAGTTTGATGTTTGTTCATTCAAGCTGCAAAGGTACTACTTTTCTATCATAGCACCAAACAAAAAGCAAAAAAACAGCATAAAGATGTAAGCTGGACTTGTCGTGCAGTAAATTATTCTTACAATCAAAGAAGGACAAAAATAAGCAGGAATTTTGCTCCGGGCAAACTCAAATTTTACCCGGACTAAACTGGCAGTTTACCCGGACTAAACTCGGAGTTTACCCGGACTAAACTCAAAAGGCCGTTTTTGGGGCTTTTTCGGGGGGTTGGAGCGAATTTTTCGTTTTATGAAAAATCAAGACAAAACGAAGTCGGCAAAATTATCATCCCAGCTTCTCCAATTCCTCGGAAAGCTGCTCCCAGCGCTCCACCTCATCGTCGAGCGCCTTCTTGGTGGTAGTATACTCCGTGACGAGCGTCATGTCCGAAGCGTTCTCGGGCACCATCAGCAGCTCGTCAAGCTCTTTGAGTCGGGCTTCCATCTGCTCAATCTTCACTTCCGAAGCCTTCACGGCCTTCTCGGCACGGGCTATTCGCTTCTGCTGCTCTTTATGCTCGGCGTAGGAGGTTTTCTGAGAGGGCTGGGGCTGCTGAGTCTGCTGAGAGTTCTGGGAATTCTGAGAATTCTGAGTCCCAGTTTTCCCAGAGCTCCCAGTACTCCCAGTACTCCCAAAGCTCCCAGTTTCCCCAGTTCTCCCCAGCTGGCTCAGTTCCTCAATCTTGCGGCTCTGCAGAAAGTCGTAGATGCCGCCAAGATGCTCACGCACGCGGCCGCCGCCAAACTCATAGACCTTGGTCACCAAGCCGTCAAGGAATTCGCGGTCGTGGCTGACGATGATAGCCGTACCGTCGAAGGCTCGGATGGCCTCCTTCAGCACGTCCTTCGAGGCCATATCCAGATGGTTCGTGGGCTCGTCGAGGATGAGCAGGTTCACAGGCTCCAGCAGCAGGCGGATCATGGCCAGACGGCTACGCTCGCCACCGCTGAGCACCTTGACCTTCTTGTCGCTATTCTCGCCACCAAACATGAAGGCGCCGAGAATGTCGTTGATGCGCAGGCGGATGTCGCCCTTCGCCACGTTGTCGATGGTCTGGAACACAGTCAGGCTATCGTCCAGCAACTGTGCCTGGTTCTGCGCGAAG
>JAEEGF010455720.1_pt1 | contig 16231 bp, 19 predicted proteins | sample 9134171 | NCBI WGS metagenome assembly JAEEGF01 (sample SAMN16246542, study PRJNA631951) | gut metagenome | biome: gut microbiome; feature: rumen; material: AP-attached | host: Bos | place: Iran: Karaj | collected 2018-10
TCCTCTGGGAATATCCTACTCAAAACATCAAAAGCAGCGATCATTGCCTCTTCGCAAGAGACTGACTTGTCGAAATCATTTTCCTCCAGTTCGATTGCGACTGTGAGGTTGTCTTCTTTAATTGAAACGGTCATAACTGTGTTTTTATTGGTTGTTGGACAAATAAAAGAAAAACCCTCCCGATTAACGAGAGGGTAACTTGCGACGCTCACCCGATAGAGTAAATAGCTCGGCATCCTCAATTGCGGAAACCCACTGGATGATGGTATGCTTTCCTTCATAATGTGGATAAAAAACACGTATGAATACTTCATCTATTGAAAGAGAAGCCTTAGGACGATAGAGAATAATACCATTATCAAGCTCTTTCTTATCGAACAATCGATTGACATCACTGTCGGTGCAAGTTTTTGCTGGATAGAAATAACCATGCATCAATTTCGTACCAGCATATCCGCTGTAGCTGATACCGATAAAGTCATCGTCATGCTTATCGTCGGCCTGACATAAAACTGGAGCAAAAGTGACATTCTCCAAACCCAGCTGATCCCTTAGATATTTTGAACCTACGAAATCGTCGAAATCAACACCTCGCTCAGGGTGATACTCTGAGTTATCATTCTCATATGCAAGTTGCTCATTATTAGATTTGGTTTTTGCTAGCAATCCAGAATCGACAGGCAAATAATCGTGAAGATATGATTTTCGGTAATCATTTCTCGCCATCCTATTAGCTTCATCATAATCCCATTTAACCTGAACTAAACTTGATGGAGGTTTAGGACAATCTTGCTCTCCATTACTTATACTCATTATAATAGCATTAATATATTCGACACAATCATTTGGATAGCGAACGATCTGCTCTTCACTAAACCTTATTACGCAGAAGCCATGTTCGATGAAGGCAAAATTTCTGTCATGATCGATAGAATAGCCACGTTCGTTTATATAATGAATCGGTTTGTGTTCACTAAATGAATATGGTTCATCAACCTCTATATCAAACAGAATCTTTCCATCTAAACTACTTAGAACAATGTCTGGATAATAACTGTAATAGTAAAAATATAGATGCATCTGATCGTGGACATTGAATAATCTACTTTCTATAATCTTTGTGAGAAAAAATGACTCTGTAGTTCCTTTTTTAATATCATTATTCTGGTTATTGCTATCAAAAACAACAGAAGAATCAAATTTGAATTGAGGCATCTGAATATAGCATTCTTTTCTATAGGCCTTTAATCTCTCATCAGTCATTGTATTAGACCAATCTCTCTCCCACTGTTTAAGAGCTTCCCTATATTGAACCATTGCAGGACTATTTTGAAATCGTTCCTCTCTTTCTTTATATAATTTGTTAGATACGTCTTTTTTTATTAACGATAGGACAAAAGCAATTAAGCCACCAATGATAAGATATCCAGAGCCCTCATCCCCACTTATTGCTATTATAACTCCGACGACAAAACAAATAATACCAACAAAACCAAAAATACCATTTAGGCTAGAACTATCCTCCTTAGGCATAGATGGTGGAGTTGGTTTTGGTCGAAATGAAGGGACACCCTCCAACAATTCATTGATCGAATCCGAATAATATACTTCAGGATAATTCTTTAACATACTAATGATAAATGAGTAGTTTGTAAGTATACAAATATAAAGAAATACAAAGGAAATAGAACCCCTTCGGACATCATCATCCGAAGGGCTTACTAGTTACAGAATCCTATACAACGGATAAGTACAGAACCCGGAGCATGCCCTTACCCCGGTAAAGGAACCAAGTCCGTTCCTTTCGATCCATCTGCCGATACCAGGCATGTTGTTCTCATCCAGGAAAGCCAAATCACCTGACTGCAGCGGATGGTTAAGGTTGACTGTCACGTTACCAAATGGTTCACCGTCCTCATTGTACATCAGGACTGCTAGCGTACCGTTGCTCCTGTAGGAGTCCTTTTCGAGATAGACCCTATGGCCATTGAATGTGTAGAGTTTCATGACATCTAAATGAGTTCAACCTTACCTGCCATTACCTCATAGTGACTCTTCTCCGTACCATCGGATCCCATATAGCGTTGCATCCTCAGCCTTCCTATCACATGGACCTGGCTTCCTTTCTGCAACCGTTCAAGGTTCCTTATCGGTCCCCCTTCCCATGCGATCACACGATGCCATGTGGTCTCTATGACGGGACAACCCTCCCTGTCCTTGAAAGCGTAGTTGGTTGCCATGCTGAAGTTCGCGCACTTCGTATTCCCGAAGTCCTTGACGTAAACGCTCCCGACTGTTCCTCGGAGCTCAATCCTATTCAACTGTTCCATGATTGTTTAGCTGTTAAAGGTTTTCTCTTCGGAGAAACTGAAGAAGCCGTTCTCCGTGAATATGATGTGGTCCAGGAACCTGACCTCCATGAGGTCGCAGGCCTTCTTCAACCCGGAAGTGAAATGGATGTCCTGAACGCTCGGTGACGGATTCCCTGAAGGATGGTTGTGCAGCAGGATTATCCCTGAGGCGTTGTTGAGAAGTGCCCTCTTGATGACCGTCCTGTTGTCGATCGATGTCTTGGAGAGTGTACCCTTGGATAGCATCTCAAGGGAGATTACGGAGTTGTCCCCGGTAAGGAAGATGCACCAGACCTCCTCATGGTCAAGTCCGGTGAGATTGTCATGCAGGACAGCCTCCGCAGCCCTGCAATCGGTGATTTGATTCCTCGTTTGCATTGTGAATGTTGTTTTACTGTGATTGTTGATTGTTGTTATATCACTGATACCCAGCCATATGTACATCTATAAGGGATGGTCTATACGGCTGGGGTCAGTTGGATTCATGCGCTGTATTGTCAGCTCTGTTGTATCGGAGTGGTAGTAGTGCCCCGTAGGAACCGTGACGGATCCTTCCGGAACGTGTAGCCTTTCCTGGTGATGCTCGACGGGTAGGTAAGGCACAGGCGCTTCCTTGCCCTCGTTGCTGCAACATACATCTTCTTCCACTCGTTGTTAAAGAACTCCAGCTGCTCATCCGGTGGCAGGCTCTTGCAGAAGTACGGATTCGGGAAGTTGCCTTCGCACAGTCCCATGATGAACACCGTATCCCATTCCAGTCCTTTTGCCGAGTGGATGGTGGATATGGTGAGATAGCCGTTCTCCGTGGACAGGGGGCACTCCCTCACATCGGAGTTGTAGAACGACGAGAACTTCTCCTTGTCGGTGGCGAAGGATGCCAGGTAATCCGAGATGGTGTTGTATTCCCCGGCAAGAGCAAGGAACAGTTCATAGTCGGCAGTCACTTCTTCATCATCCGAGGGATCCTTCATTATCTCGTTGATCACCCTGGATGCAATGTCGTGGAAGGATGCCTGGTTCTCTTCCTGTATGGACTGGATTATCTGCCCCAGCTCGCTCTCGAAGAACTTGCCCTTGTTCCGCCTTCCGTTCACGAAGATGTCTATCCCGGCATACTGGGATATCTTACGGATGCTGTATGCGTTCCCGTTGTCAACGATTCGGAGGATGTGATTGAGGAACCGGATATGCCTCTTTATCACCTTCATCCCTCCGAAGACACGGTAGGGAATGCTCTCCGACTGGAGCCTGGTGATGAGCGGATCCAGGTAACGCAGGTTGTTAGAGAGCACCGCACACGAGGATATGTTACCGGAATCCATCACAGCCTTGCATACCATCTCAGCCTCATCCTTTTCGGAAGAGGCGTCCATGACCATGAGGCTCCCTTCACGGTTCACGGACTGCAGCGAGTTGTTCCTGCAGTCAAGGAAGCTGAACCTGTTCACGAAATCGGCGATAGGCTTACCGCACCTGTAAGTGAGCGTGAGCGTCTTCGTCTCATGGTCGGGATGCTTAGACAGGAACGAATCCAGGTGCTTGTACGATCCACCGTTGAACTCGAAGATGTTCTGGCGCGGATCCCCGACTATGAATACCTGTAAGGACGGGATGATCGCAAGGAGCCTGTCCAGTATGATGTAGTTCAGCTCTGACAGGTCCTGTGCCTCATCGACAGCCATCACCGTCACCTGGTCTGATATCCATTCTCTGAACGCAGGGTCGGAGTCAAGCATCCCGATAAAAAGCGTGAGGATGTCCTGCACGGAAATGACCTTGAGGGCCTTCTTCACCTCGGTGACGGACTTGAACAGTTCAGAACCGGATTGCGAGGGATCCGACCTCAGGCATCCCATGACCAGCGACTGTGGAACATCCGAATGCAGCGAGGCCTTGATGTCCTCCGCCAGTTCGGAGAGTTCCTCGTCGTCGAGGATGGTGTAGTCGAAGGCAGTGTCCTTGTACTGCCTCATCATCCTGTAGCAGAACGAGTGTATCGTCCCGTTGTAGAATGAATACCTGGATGTGATTCCCGAAGCCTTCTTGCGGAACCTGTCTCCTATCTCCCTTGCTGCTGTGTTGGTATACGACAGGGCGACTATCTTCTGTGGAGAGGAGGAAGAGACTATGTAGTCTATGAGCTTGCTTGTGAGCATGTGTGTCTTGCCGCTTCCCGGACCGGCTGATACGTAGACGATACGTGAACGGCAGAGGACTGCATCCCTCTGCTGGTCGTTCAGACCCGAGAGATGCTCCTGGATGTTGTTTTGAAAGTACATGATGAATGGGTATTAACGCAAACACGCCCCCCGGTCCCGGAATGGGAAAGGAGAGCGTGTTCACAGGTTGTTGTATGTGGATATGACCCTTTATGAGAGGAACCAGGAATATTCGGGATCCCCGTAAAGGGCCATGCAGAGCCCCGATGTGAGTGCGGTTGCGTTCTCCGCCCTGTCGAGGAAGTTGTCTATGTACGATGACTTGTTCGCACCGGTAAGGAGGTTGAACACCTTCCACAGTGAGATGGTGTTCGACTCGTCCCTCCCGAAGTCGGGATCGTCGAGATAGGACTTTGCAACCAGTCCCACCTGCGTATCCGTCATGAGAAGGTTCGGAAGCTGTTTCTTCCTTGCTGACGGCAGGTACTGGTAGAGCCTGCACTTCCCGAGGAACTGTGCGAACTGGGATTCACTCATCCTGCATTCCCTGAATGCTGCCATCTGTGTCAGATGCCTTTCCATGTCATAGCTGCGGAAGAGGTCTGTCGCCGATGACAGCAGCGAATCAGGTTCCATCACGCGGAGCGATGCCTTGTATCCGTCCGTAGATACGCACAGGTTGCAGCATACCATGTTCTTGAATCCTATGAAGATCCTGAACTTCTCCGGAGACTTCCTTGAGTAGAGGTTCTGCTCGTTGTAGGCACGGACTCCTCCTATCGTGAGGTTGAGCCTGCAACCGTCTATGTCCTGATGGATGGAAGGCACTTCGAAGCAGAACATCATCCTCTCGTAGTAGATGGTCTTGTCCGATTCGAGCAGTTCGGATACCGGCTTGTGGATAGCCTCGGGAATCCTTCCCTTGACGACGTGGGAGACACGGATAATGGGAACCGATATATCCTCCCTTGGGAAGACTGACCGTGCAGCGGTGAGTACCGAGTCGATGAAGCTCTGGTGTGAGATCGTCACCTCGTTGTCCTTGCTGAAGACAGGGATGATGCAGTCCTCCTTGATGTGGGAGATGGACACTTCCTTGGTGTTCGCCTCAATGAAAGGAAGGTTGCGGACTTCCTTCCTCGGGACTGTCATGACCTGCGGTGACAGGTAAGGTGAGACGTTCTCCGGCTTGCTGATCACAGGGATGAATACGTTGTTGGTTCTTTGGATCGTTGTTTCCATGATGTTGTTTGGTTTAATGGTTACTGTTGGTAATACTGGTTGCGTGACTGTCTCCACGCGGACTGTGTCCCCTGACCTTGCTGGACTGGCTGCTGCTGTTGTTGCGGAGCCGTCCTTACCGGAGGGATGTCAGGGAGATCCTCTCCGGCGTAGATGTAGAGTCCGAGGCCGTGACGTGCACAGGCCTTCGTCAGGGATCGCTGGATGGAGCGGTTGACGTCGAAGCTCGTAACCTTGTCAGCAGGTATGCTGGCGTTACGGTTGTCCATCACGGGGAGGTACTCGATGTGCTCGAGCCCCTGGATGGTGACGCCTGTCTTCACCCAGCAAGTCCACCCGTCGGTGAAGTAGTTCCAACCGTCGGGGTTCTCGTAGATGGTGTACGTGGCATCCGGGAAGTGTGTCTTCACCATCTGCCACGCCCACGCCCAGGAGAGGTAGGTAAGGTTGCCCTTCCTCTCCGTGTGCTCGTTGCAGTTGATTGCGTTGAGCACGGAGAAAACAGTGTTTTCTTGCATAGTGTGTGAATGATTATAGGGTTGAACATAAACGGAAAAAGCCGACCAGGGAACCTGATCAGCTTGATCCGCCTTAATGGGAATATGATTGACTTAATTGTCCTTTTTCTCCTTATCGTACTTCTTGCAGAAGAAATCCATGGCATTCACGAGGAACTGGAGCATGTAAGGTGTGACAGCCCAGAGGGACCTTGCGTCAGGGATGATCGTGGTGCATCCCAGTATGATTTCCCTGGTATCCTTTATCTGGATGGACAGCGCCTCGCAGGAGGAGGACAACATGAATGCGATAGATTTCGCGGTATCGAGATCGACCGTGTCATCCAACTGGTAAACCGAATAAAGTGTGGTTACCGGTTCAAGCTGCCAGTCCAGGTAATGGAATGTGCCATGTACCGTGAAGGAGATTCCTGTCTCGTTTGCATGGAGGACATCTGTCGCCCCTGCCTCCTGGAGCTTCTTCATGTATCACTTAACCGCGAACTCTTCCGTGGAGCGTTTCTTCTTTCATTCTGTATACAGGGAGTGAATGAGTCCGATGATGGCGAGTGCCATGAGTATTCAAAGAATTGTAGTACTTGTCATAAGAAAATGTTTTAGAAATTAAAATGATCGACCCTACCCCGGGTAGAGTCAGTCAGGAATCTGATCCCCCAAAACCAATGATGGGAGGGGGGCTGAATCTGAGTGTTTTCTCGTGTGTAAGATATAAGGACAATTATCATTATATTTGTTTTGGCAAAAAAACTATATGGGACATGAGTAAAGATAGGTTTGATATCAAGGAGCGAGAAGGCCTCAGTTTGATGACCGACGCTGTCGTTATAGTTGATAAGGAAACAGGCGTAAACTATCTATATGTTTGTCGCGGTTATGGAGGCGGTCTTACACCTCTTTTGGACTCGGAGGGTAAGCCTATCATTACCAAATAACCAACAATTAATAACCCTCAAATCACTCTTTTCACGGTAATTAATTGTGGTGAAATGCATGATGCAGGGTATTTGAAAGACCTGAAAAGGATGATTCCGGGTTCTGAATAACCTTGTTTTGTACGATTTCAGGTTTGTTTCAACCCGAATTTGTACGAAATGACAATGAATCAAACCTGAATTGTAGGAATTGAGGTTTGTTTGTGGTCGAATTTACAATAGAACTGCTGCTTTTTTAAGATTTCCTATCTTTGTGTCAGATAAATCGTTATTTGTTGTAGTTTTTCCTTCGGTTCGTTGTCTAACGGGTGAGAACGAAAAAGAAATGGAAACGAAAGAGCAAAGATTTTCAAGAATCGTTGAAGAGTATAAGCGGACAATCTATACGGTCTGCTATATGTTCTCCAAGGATGAAGACGAGGTGAATGACCTGTTCCAGGAGATCCTGATCAGACTCTGGCAGGGATTTGATTCCTTCGAGGGGAAAAGTGATATCAAGACGTGGATCTATCGCGTCAGCCTCAACTTCTGCCTCAATTATGACAAGAAGCAGAAGCGGGCCGGCGAGCGGGTGGACCTCGACATGGACATCAAACCCTACGAGGACAATTATGAGAAATCCCTGCAGGTCAAACGCCTCTACAAGAGAATCAATGCGCTCGGACTCGTGGACAGAAGTGTCATCCTGTTGTGGCTCGAAGGCCTGAGCTACGACGAAATCGGCGCCATCCTCGGCATTTCTGTCAAGAACGTTTCCATCAAACTCGTTCGCATCAAAGATCAATTAAAACAAATGTCGAACATCTAAATGAGCAAAACAATGGAACCCGTGGATACCAACTCTAAAGAACTGCAGGAACTCAAGTCTGAATTCAATGACTTGAAAGAGACGCTCAGTGAGCAGAGGATTGTCAATAAAGGTCTTCTGGAGCACATTCAAAAACAAAAAGCCTCTTTCATCGGGAATGACCTCAAAACCAGGATGATGATGGATATTACATCCGTCCCTATGATTGTGATAATCTGCAATGCAATCGGATGGCCGATGTTGTTCGCCGCCGCCGTGGCCGCCTGGGCAATTATAGACCTGATCTTCGTGCTTTGGATGAAGAAACGATTCAACAATCAGGATCTTCTTGAGAGCGATGTCCTGACTGTGGCCAAGAATGTCAAGGAATACAAACGGTTTTATCATCTGTCAACCGTGATTGGGGCGATTCCGGCCGTGGCCATGACTGCCTATATCATTCTCCGAATCTATTCGCAAGGGGCCTCCGGGAATGATATGCTGTGGGTTTTCGGATTGCTCTTTGTCACTTATTTCATCGCGGTCCTGGTTACTGTCAGGAAATACAAGAAACTGATGTCCTCTTGCGACAGTCTGATTGATTCGTTAAAAAAAATGTGACCTTCAGCAATCAGACAAATTCGAATTTATGATATCCTGCAAACAGTCAGGTGTGGCCCGCCATGCCTGACATCCTTTTCTCTAGAACTCATCCTTGAAACGTTCGAAACGAATGTCTTTCAGTTCCTCGTATTGGGCTTTAAGTTCTCCGAAGGCCTCAACCTGCTCGTCTTTCAACATTTCATCCGAGAGGATGGTCTTGCAGAGGACGATATACCCGTTGTAGATCTTTAGGAAGACATTCCCCTCGTTCACCCTTGCGGCATAGGAAACGCTCTCATCATTCTCATGTTTCCTGTAAGCCCGGGCAAAACGTTTGTCCATCTCGGCTTTAGCGAAGCGCTGGTTCCTTTTGAAGAATCGCTTTATAAGTTCATCCCCGTGAATTTCCTCTCCACCGAGGATTCGTTCCCTGTAGCGTGCGAAGAAATGCGGCGTAAAGATGATGACGGCCTTCTTCATGTTGGCCGACACCACGGCATACTTTCCGCCTTCTCCTTCGAACACCCCGACGACATTACAATGAGGGGCTTTCCAGTCGCTGCGTTTGAAAGCCGAATAGCAGAAGAAGTAACGGTTCTTATTCGTGTGAGAGATGTACTCGTACTGCGCCGTTACCGGATAACGGGAGGAACGTTTCACCAGCGTCTCGAACTTCGGCTGGAAGCTATGACGTTTGGCAACGAAGTTCGGGAAATCGCCCATATACTGACGGGCAATCTCTTCCATGGTCATTGTGGGAACAATCATTATCTGCGGTGTTAGGCGTAGACCTGTTACACATTTTAAAAAAAAGCGCGGATTGACGGGTTGTCTTTCGAATTACCGGCTCATTTTGCTTGTCTGAAGATATTCATTAAGATCCTTGTAGAGTTCAAGGAATCCTGTCGAGCTGCAGTTCACAAGCTTACCTGGCAATATCTTTTCCATTTTTGCGAACGCCTCCTTGCCTGCATCATCATTATCAAGATAACAGTAAGCCAGACTATAGACATCAATGAAAGGAACTGTTTTCCGGACCATCGCCGTCGAATTCAATACGATGGAATCGCAGGGGAAGGGCTGAATCACCTGCTGCTGCCCTGATTGTGCAAGCGTTTGATACGACAGGAAATCCATGAACCCCTCGAAGACACAGCAGTATTCTGTCCTGCCAGATTTCGAGAGGGGAATGACGCTCGGTCCCTTCATGCCGTGACACCCCTTGAAGAAGGGATTCCGCAACTCGAATCCGCCGACTATGTTAGGGAACCCGACAGCATAGTACCTTCGATTCCGGATGGAATAGTGAACCTCCCGACAGTACCTTTCCGCGATTCCCCTCGGAATTCCCCTAGATCCCAGATACATCAGGAGAGAGGGATGAGTGAGTGGAGAAACCAGGATATCCGTCATCCTGTTATAGTTGTCGTCTGAGGATGTATAATCCATGGCGGGCAAATCACCGAAGTGCTTGCTCTGTTCCTCAAGCCATACTACGGCCCGGTGGAATGAACAGCCGCCGTTCAGGGCGATGGCAAGATCGATTACATTACCGCCTTCCGAGGAACCGAAGTCCTGCCATACATTCTTCCGGACAGACACGGAGAAAGAGGGACTGTCGTCAGGTCTGAGAGGGGAGTGGTATACCCATTGCGTTCCCCCGGCAGTACGGTATGCAGGCTTGTGCCCCAGATATGCCAGAAGCTCTACAATCGGAATCTCTCTCATTTTACTGATTTTCATAATATACAGTTATTTGAATGTCTTTATCTATATGAATAGTTTAATAGTTTAATCACTAATATGGACAGTAAAGGACAGGACTGGCGGACACAGTTTTTTCAAGGAAGTTGTTTGGCCGGTCCCGCCCTTATGCCCACCTTAGTAAACAGGACAAGCTCATCTGGCCGGAAGCGGGTCGTAATGGAAGTCCCTGTTGAAGACATAGCCTTTCCCTTCCTTCACCACGATACCGTTCTTCACTAAGAACTTCAGCAGGTTGACCATGACATTGCGCGCCCTTGCGAATCCAATGCTGGCGTAGCCTATCCCTAATCGTTTCAGGAGAGGGGTGTACAGAATCGGGGAGTCGACATCCTTGAAGGCCTCCTCCAATGCCACCCGGTGCAGATCTTCAGCCATGATTTCGTAGTCGAAGACCGATTTCCTGTTCTTTGGCTTGAAGTCGAAGCCCTCTATCACCTCCGGCAGCCCCTCGTCATTAATCTGGAATGCGAACGGCGGGAAGTCCCGGTCACGTATGAGAGCAGCATGGACCTCGCTGACCTTGCCATCATCCTCGTTCCTGCTGATCTGAAGGATGGTCTCCGCCTTATGGTTGAGCTCCGTCCCGATATGTCCACGGACGTTGTCATCGGCCTTGTTCAGATGCAGGACAGTATGGATGTGAAGGTTGTGCTGGCTTGTCCATCTCATCAGCAGGCCAATCACTTCCGCCGCCTCAGTTGAAGAATTGATATCAAAGAGCAGGTCGCGTAATCCGTCGATGATAACGAGACCGACGTCGGGCCTTTCAGCCAGAGCAAGCTCGATTATCTGGCGTCTGTCAATGGGGTTGTATTCCCTCAGCATGACGAATTCAATCAGGCTCAGATCCTCCTCGGCCGGATATCCGGCCAGGCGGTTGATGCGTTCCAGCACCTTGTGACAGTGGTAGGAACTCTGCTCCGTGTCGAAGTACAGGATCTTCCTCTTGCTATCCGGGAAGTGGGCTTCGTAATTGAGAACCTTCCTTCCGGTGATCGCGGATGCCACGATGGCGCAGACGTTGAATGTCTTCTTGGACTTGCCCTTGCCGGTGGAAGCGCTGAAATTGCCCAGCGTGCCGATGGTCGAGTTGCTCACCCTTATTACCTCCGGCGGCATCGTGTACTTGTCAGTTGCCTTGATGAGTATGGAGGCCCAAATCGCATGAAAGTTCTCCAGGGTTATTCTTGAGTCCATAACATCATCACTTTATCCGGTTCAAAATCCACTCTGTCAGTTTGTTCCGTTCAAAGAACAGCTTCCTGTCAGTGCGGAAATGGGGGAGTCCGCCGGTCTTGGCGAGCTTGTACACCCTTTCCTTCGAGACGCCCAGAAACGCGGCCGTTTCCGCCGTAGTCAGGACACGTTTCGTCTCTCCGAGCAGTTCCTCGATCCTGCTGATCCTCGACTGCATCTGGCCGATGGTCCCGGGGCCATTCGCGTCAAGCTCATCCAAACGAAGGGACAGGAGATCCACTTCGTTCCTGAGTTCCGACAGGCCCCTCCTGTCTACCTTGTTCTTCATATCCCCCTCCTTTTCCTGAGAGCCGCCAACTGCGCCTGGACATCAAACGCATCATCAACATCGTCATCATTTTTGACGCTCACTTCCATATCACCGATACCTTCAACCCGGAAGGTCTCCATCCAGGCATCCAGATCTGCTTTGAGGAAATAGTACCCCTTACCAGGAGGGGTATAGTAGGGAAGAGCCTTCCGCTTGACGGCCTCACGGAGGGTATACTTGCTAATAGAAAGATATTTGCCGGCTTCCTCTGTCGTATAGTAGGTCTTGAACAGATAGAGACTGTCCTCCAACTCCCTCATGTGGGAGAGCAACTCGTCAAGCGAGTGGAAACGTTCCAGGTACATCTCGATGTCCTCGAACTTCACAATCAGATCCTCGATCTCCTCTTTTTGTCGCAGAATGTCCGGAATGACGCTGGCTCTTTCAATGAGCCTCAGAATCTCTTTTGCATTGAATTCCATAAACAATTCTATTAAGTGTAACGATAAGAAAGCCCTCCGGAGGCTTACGCTTTCGGAGGGCAAAAGTATATCGTACTACTTGATTGTTAATGGATTAGCTGTGACACCAAATCAACTGTCACATTTGCTGTCACATTGGAAGGAGTTCCGAGGGCCTAGTCGGCAGCAATCGATGCCTTCTTGATAAGGACCACCCATTTGTCGATCCTGGAACGGATGGGATTGTCCGTAGACTCAAAGAAACAGAGCGCCGAGGAAAGGCCGGACTGTGTGAAATGGGACCGTCCCCTCGAGGTCAAGACCAGGCGTTTTACAGCAAGCACTTTCTGGTATCGGTTCGAGATGATGGCGCTATAGTTTAGCCGGCGGAGGAAATATGCTAGGGCACCGTTGCTGTTCGCTATCAGGGGAGAGTCATAGTCAGCGACACAGTCATTGAAAAGGTGCCTCATGTCCTCTGTACTCACAGGCCTCTGGAACAATGGGATATCGTTCGCCGCGTCTGCAATGACCTTGAGGGTTTCTGTCGAGAGATAGCAGTCAAAATTGTCCACCCAGGCGCTCGTCTTCGGCTTCTGCAGCAAGAACTCCTTCATGCAGGAGCGAAATTCATCCGGGCCCATAGATGTCTCACAGTATTTGCGGACGAGATCGTCTCGGGTAGAAAGAAGAGAGCCGATGCGACCCAGATTGACCTTGTGGTCGTTCCGGCTGTCAGCATCGGCGGCATCGTGGAATGTGCGGGAGTTTATGAAGTCCTCACAGAATCGGTCGTAGGTGAAGCCATACTCAACAACGGCCGTTAGAAACATTGTCAGGGCGTCCCTCCATAGCAGGAACAGGCCCTCATCGCCAACGCAGGCGTCTCTTTTAATATGAGAATTTGTACTACACAAAAAGAGAGATGAAAAAGTCTTTGTTTTCCATTTCTGATTTTATAATAAATTGATTCATTGGCCATACAATAGTTTAATCTAAAGTATCGCCGTAGTACGATATACTCTATTTTTTCCTTGCTTTTGCGATGATGTCGTCTATCACCGGAACGAATTCCCATTTGTCCTTGTTCCGGTAGACGTAGCTGCTCCTCGTTTTCAGAGAGCTGTGGGTAATCGGCTTTCCGTTGCACGTAAAGCATTGGCAGATCCTAAGAAGGTAGTCGGGGTTCTGTTCACCGAACGCCTCCTTTACAAAGTAGATCAGTGAATTGTAGCCCCGGTCAATCCAGTTGATCTGAGTGAAAGCTCCTTGCCCCATCCCCATAATCGATAGGAAACTGTCCAGGGATGTGTGGTGCCCGAGATAGCCCTTGCGCATCAAGCCGGTGAACAGCGCCTTTGCCTGGGCTTCACTGAAACCAGTGCTAAACGTCTTGCCGTCATTTTCGGGGATGATCTTTTCCCAGAGGGGGACTTCCGGATACAGCCGGACAATCTGGTTGATGGCCACGCCCTTTGTAAGAGGAACCATGCTTCTGTTGAGATCCTCGCCCCACTGCTCAGTGAAATGGCACCACTTGTCCCGGTAACTGAAATTCATTATGGTCTGTATGGCAACCGCAATCAGTTTCAACTGGAAGCGGCTGACTCCCGGGGCAGGCTGATAGTTCTTATTCAGCAGACCGGCATTCACGGCCCTGTCAAAGAGCTCTTTCGCCTGAGCGTTCGCGAAGAAGGGGACCAGATTGGCGTATTCTCCCTGCCCCTGACGGAACAAGTCGTTGCCGAAAGCCTCAAGCTTTTCAGTCACGTCCGCAATCTCACGCACTTTCGTGGCCAGCACACCTGTATGGTGGGTGGAAAGATAGTCCCGCATCGATTCGGTATCTGCCAGCATCATGAGCTGCTCGTACAGAACCGGATCCGGGTCCTCCTTTACATATGCGATGATGGAACTTGCCAGCATCTTGTAATCTATCTCCTCATCGAGAGCGTCCCGGATGAGAGCATCCTTATTGAGTCTTGCTGCTGCAGCAAGAAGCTTGGAAGTCCTGTTGATGACTGCGATGCCGAATGCCGCATCTTGTCTGGTGATTCCCATATCGCGTCAATTGAAAGATTAGATGTTATTGAAGATGTCGGTGATCTTGTCCACAGCCTCCTGCTTCCTGGAATCAACCAGGTGCGCATATATCTGCGTTGTGGCTATCTCCCTGTGCCCCAGCAATTTCGACACGGTATAGATGTCCGTACCGGAGTTAAGGAGCATCACAGCAAAGGTGTGACGGCTGCAATGGAAGGTGAAGTCCTTCGTTATTCCTGCCGCCATGGCCCACCTGCGCAGCTCAAGGGAAGTCTCGGAGGAATACTTGAACAGAGGGAAGACAAGATCATCAGAGCTCTTGTCCCCTTGTTTCCCAAGATAAGGCTCGGCAGCCTTCGGAATGTCGAGGTATTCCTGGCCTCCGGTCTTCTTCTGCTTGAAGACAAGCCTCGTATAGCCTCCGAACTTCTGGACCTCGCCCCAGGTCAGCTTCTCGATATCGCTTTTCCTGAGCCCTGTGAAACATCCGAAGAGGAAAGCCCTCTTCAGATGAGGATACTTGCAGTATGTGTCGGCCATCTTCTTGACCTCCTCAATAGTAAGATACTGCCGTTCCGCTTCGTCTGCCTTGAATCCCTTCACCGGATCGGCCGGATTCGACGCGATAATCCCTTCCTTATACGCCTGGTTCAGACATGCGCGCAACTTATTGAAGTAGGAGCACTTCGAGTTCTGAGAAAGACCGTTGAATCCTTCCCGAGGCTTGAGGGTCATTTTCGTCGTATCTTTCTCCACGGTCTCAAGATAGCTCTTGAATCCTTGGACCCAGCGGGGCGTGATCTCTCCGAATGTCGTCTTCTCGGAGCAGTAGACCCTCAGATACTTATAACAACTCTTCCAGTTGCCGTAGTTGCCGTCGCTCTGCTTCCGGTCCTCCATCAGAGTCCTGTAGTAGGGGAGGAAAAGGGTCTTGGCACCGTCATTGTCCCTGACAGGGGCTTCTGAAAGAAGCTCCTTCTCCTTGGCAAGTCGGATTGCCTCAGCCTTGGCCATGGTCTTACGGTTCTTCTCCTTGACCTCCGGAGACTTCCCGGAGAGGAGAGACAGACCTATACTCTCGCGTACGCGCTCGCCGAATTGAAGATAATCAAGATACAGTGTCGCCTTTCCGTTGGAAGTGGTCCTCGAACGTAACTTTACGAGGTCTGTCGCTGACGCTACATTGCTATTACTCATGGCCTTACGTTTAAAAGTGTTATACTTTAATGTGTCGTGGGAAATTCCTACTTTCCAAGTGCGACACGTGACAAATCCACCGCAAATATAATAGCTTTCGGTATAAAAACAAAAAAAATTTCAACAAATTTGAAGGGTTTATTATTGTTTAGTAAACTTGTTTATAATCAACAATTTAAGTAAAATTATTGAAAATCTATATAGTCTCTTTTTTGTGAATTTTAAAACCGCTACTTATTCGTGCGAATTTTCCAAAAACATTTCATAAAACAGCGGTTTTGGTAACTTTTTCGGAAAAGTGCGACAAAAATCTGTCACAGAAGGTGATTTTGTGACAGAGACTGTGACAAAACGGTCTCAAATGACCGTAAATCAGGCAAAACGCTAAAAATGCGAAACTAGCCGAAACGACTCTTTGAAGAGTTCATTTTCAGCTAGTTTTGTCACACATATTTGAGTTTTGCAGAAGTTGCAACTAATTGATTATCAGGCATTTACTTGCCGATGCAAAAAATATGATACTTTCCATTGAAACTATTTGGAAAGTAATTGGTCTTTGAATATCAATCAGTTACGAGGGGTATTTGGCACATGTGTGCCAAAATCAAGCGGTTACGTGTGCCAAACCGTGTGCCAACACTGATAAATACAATTATCTTTGAGC
>JAEEGF010816047.1_pt1 | contig 16222 bp, 16 predicted proteins | sample 9134171 | NCBI WGS metagenome assembly JAEEGF01 (sample SAMN16246542, study PRJNA631951) | gut metagenome | biome: gut microbiome; feature: rumen; material: AP-attached | host: Bos | place: Iran: Karaj | collected 2018-10
ACCGTGTGTGAAGAAATCACCGGCGGCAACGACGAGATTATGGTGGGTGACCGCAAGATGAACGGCCGCGCCTACTGCGGACTCTTCAACTTCACCGGTGCCGCCCAGCAGAAAAAGCTCACCACGCTTTCGGGCGGCGAACGCAACCGCGTGCTCATGGCGAAGAACCTGCAGAAGCCGGGCAACCTGTTGTTCCTCGACGAACCGACAAACGACTTGGACATCGAAACGTTGCAGGCTCTGGAACAGGCTATCCTCAAGTTCGCAGGCTGCGCCGTGATTATCTCGCATGACCGCTGGTTCCTGGACCGCATCGCCACGCACATTCTCGCTTACGAAGGCGACTCCAAGGTGGTGTGGTTCGAAGGCAACTGGAGCGAATACGAAGCCGACCGCCGCAAGCGCCTCGGCGAAGACGCCGACAACCCGAAGCCCATCAAGTATAAGACGCTCAAGCGCGACTAAGTCGCGCGGGTCGCAAAAATTCGCAAGCGACTTTTTGCTTTGAGCTATGAGGTCGCTCGCGAAGCTTGCTTTGAGGTTTGCGGCTACGCCGCAGACTATTTTGCTGTCTGTACGATTGTAATATTGTCTTTTTTTACAAGCAGGGTACTGAAAATAGTTTATATTGTTTGGCAAAGGACGGGTGAACGCAGAAGGAGTTTTTTATGAAGAAATCACTTATCTTTAGTATGGCTCTTGCCGTGATGCTGGCAGCTTGCGATGATGAGTCGCCGTCATCTTCAAATCCTGCAGATTCGGAAATTGACAGTTCTAGCTCTGTAGAAGAAACGCTTTCTTCGTCATCGGTTGAACAGGGGAGTTCCTCGTCAAAGGGAGTGTCGTCATCATCAAAAGAAGAGGCGAAATCGTCGTCTTCTGTAGCTGAACAGGAATCTTCTTCGTCAAAGGGAGTGTCATCATCATCAAAAGAAGAGGCGAAATCCTCGTCATCTGTAGCTGAACAGAAATCTTCTTCGTCAGAAAAAGTTCCGTCGTCTTCGGAACTCGTCGAGGAGTCCTCTAGCTCGGAACCGGGCGATACGACTACGGTGAATTCAAGTTCGTCTGCGGAGGTCGTTTCTTCGTCTTCGGGACCGCAGGAATTGGATGTCCAAGTGTCAACGAAATGTTTTGCGGATTATCCTTTTGGGAATGTGCCGACGCTTGCCACCAAGGCGTATATGCAGCCGGATTCGAGCGGAAGGTTCTCGGGTTCGCTGTGGTATGTTGTAGATAACTGCCAAAGGCTGGGAGGAACCCTATCCAAGACGATGTCTGGGGACACCTTGGTCTTGAAATTTGTTGATGTCGAAGAGATTGCCAATTGTCTCTGCTGGTCTGATTTCGCTATAAGTTATGGATCTGAGCTTGAAAATATCAAGTATATCGATTACTCGGCACCTTATGCCAAGCATAGCACTTACGAAGTTGTGCATGAGCCGGATCCGGGCAAACCGTCCATGTCTGGATCATCGAGCTCAAGCGGCGGTAGAGATTTGCTGTCGAGTGCGCAGGCACAGCAGTCTTCGTCAAGTTCTGACTAGTGGCTAGCCCTCAAATTGCAGAGGGCCTAGAACGCCTAGACCCGTTTTTGACGCAAATAAATCTATCTTTTCTCCCAAACCCATGCTCCATGTCTTCAAACACGAACTTCGCCTAATTTTCCGGGATCCGAAATTCTGGATTCCCTTCATCATCCCGCCGGTAATCCTTGCGGCGAGCCAGGGGATTGCGGTTTCCCGCTATGGTGGGCAGATTATGGAAGGTATGGAAGGCTACATGATGCTCCTGCTCGGCTGCCTCATGGCGCCCATGGGGGCGCCCTTGGCCGGCGATTCGTTTGCGGGTGAGCGGGAGCGCAACTCGCTTGAACTTTTGCAGCTTTCTCCCATCGCGCCTTCGACGCTTTTCTGGGGCAAACTTCTGGCTATACTCCCTTTCCCGGTGGTGTTTTCGCTTTTGGCCCAATCGGCCTATTGGCTTGCGCATCCGGATGTTTCCACCGTCGCGGCGGTGGCCTCCATTCTCGGCGCCCTTTCGGCGGTGCTCCTCACGACGGCGTTTTCCCTGATGCTCTCGCTCCGCGTAAAGACGGTCCGGGCGGCGTCCCACATCTCCTTGTTCCTGGTTATCCCGCTGCTGCTCGCCGTGCAGGTTTTCTATGAGACGTTCCTTGCGGGAGTCCTCTTCCCGATATTTACTCTGTTGGGGTCGGTTCTTGTGAGCCTGGGGGCGTCTTTGCTTGCCCTTCGTCGATTCTTGACAAAGTAAAAAATACATATAAAGTAACTTGCGAAAAGTGACATAAAACGTCGTGGGGCGTTGACGAACCCATGCCGTTATTGAAATTTTCAAAACTTACAAAAAACTTCCATCTTTCTTATAGCAATAAATTTGGAAGTGAAATGTAAGAAATAAACTTTTTTTGTTTTCTACCTTCTGCGACGCAATTGGAAGTTTGCCATCCACCAGAAGGAGACAAGATGAAACTTCACGAATCGGCCCTGGTCCTTGCCCTTGCTTCACTAGCCTTTGCAGGCGGCATCAACACGAACACCAACCAGTCTGTCCTTTTCCAGCGCAGCGTAGCCCGCGACGCTTCCACCGATGTGGACGCCCCGTATGCGAACCCGGCGGGAACTGCCTTTATGGAAGACGGCTTCCACATTTCCCTCAACAACCAGACTTTTTGGCAGTCCCGCTCGGTTACGGTGGATAATTCCCCGATCTTTGCCGACGACACGGAATTTGAGGGCGAGGCGTTTGTCCCGTCGCTCCCGAGTCTGCTTGCGACTTGGCATCATGGCAACCTGGCTGTTTCGGGCCATTTTGGCGTGATTGGTGGCGGTGGCAAAGTGAATTTTGACGACGGCATCCCCAGTTTCCATGCCTTGATGTTCTCGGCCCTTAAGCAAATCGAGGACGGACTTACCGAAAAGGGGCTCAAGACCACCAAGAGCGCCGTCGATATTTCGTTGGACGCCAGCTCCTACATTTTCGGCGCGACCCTCGGTGCCGCCTACAAGTTCAACAACATATTCTCTGTGTATTTGGGTGCCCGCTTCAACTACGCAATGAACACGTATGACGGTTCTATTGAGAACCTTAAATTGAACACGACCGTTCCCGGCGTGAATCCCGATGGCAAAATGAAGGATGCGAGCGAATTGGCCGACACCTTCGAAGACCTCGCCGCTGCAGCCAAGAAGGCTGGCAAAACGGAAGAAGCCGTTCAGTACGCGACGCTCGCGGGGACTTTTGAAACGCTCGACGATAAGGCTTCCATGGAACTTGATGTGGAACAGACCGGCTGGGGTATTACCCCGATTCTCGGTCTCGGTTTCCAGTACAAAAAATTTACGGTGGGCGCGAAACTCGAGTACAACACGAGCATCGAGATGGAAAACGACACCAAGAAGAATGGCACTCCGCTCTCCCAGTTTGACGACGGCGAAAAGGACAACAACGACATCCCGACCCTCGTGACCTTGGGCTTGACCTATGCCCCCATGGATTACTTCCGCATTTCTCTGGGTTACCATCACTGGTTCGATTCCAAGGCCGATTACTCGGGTGACCTGGAAGATTACATCGACGATACGAACGAGATGCTTTTTGGCGTCGAGTATGATTTCTTGAAACGCTTTACGGCGGGTGCCGGCATGCAGGTCACCCGTTACGGCATCACCGACGACTACATCAGCGACATGACCATCAACCTGAGCTCCGTGAGTTTTGGGTTTGGTCTTGGCTGCTGGGCTACCGACTGGATGCGCGTGAACTTGAGCTACTTCCACACTTTGTACGAAGACTACGACGAAAAGGTCGAATACGGCGTGAACACCTACAACCGCGAAAGCCGCGGTTTTGGCGTGGGCCTCGATTTCAAGATTTAGGCCAAGGGATTGCCTTAAAAGGTTCCTTTTTGAGAGAGGCCTGCCGGAATTTGTCCTGGCGGGTCTTTTTTTGTATATTGCTTGTCATAGGATGGCGCGAAGTTCGCCATATTGATACATCCCGGGCAGGGGCCGCCTAGGCGGGAATGCATTCTTCGGGGTGGCAAAATGCCTCCAAAATACAATCACAGGCAGGGCTGTTTTCAGCCGGCCGTAGCGGCAGTGACGCTTGCCGTTCTCTTGGTTGTTGCCGCAAGGAGTTTTGCGGCGACGTTCGACTTTGTGGATGTGCCCATTAGCGAGGTGGCGCGTTCGCTTTCACTTGCCTACGACACACCGATTTTGGTGGACCAGGGTGTCGATGCGCGGGTCTCTTTCCATTTGGAGGGCGTGAGCGTGCTCGAGGGGCTCACGGCGCTTTGCGAGTCGCAGGGGCTCCAGTTGGTGCAGGTGGGGAAGGTGTTCCACATCAAGCGCGCCGAGGACCGCGGCGAGAACTTTTTTGCGGTGGACGATTCGCTGGTGACGGTCTCGGTACGCAACAAGGACGTGCTGGAGTTTGTGCGGGAGTACGGCGCCAACACGGGACTCAACATTTTGCCCTCGGCGGGCGTTTCGGGGCGCATTTCGGGCGACTTGCGCAACTTGCCTGCGGAGCAGGCGTTTCGCGGGCTCATGGAATCGCAGGGGTTCCGCGTGTGGAAGGAGTCGGGGGTGCTTCGCGTTGACCTAAAGCGGGGTGAGGCTTCAAGTGGGGGGCCGGACCAGAATATCGACCTGGTAAATGATACCGGTCTTTTCACGGTGAATCTGGAGGGGGTGCCGCTCTCTGATGTTCTACAGGAGCTTTCGCTTGCTGCGGGCCTCAACTTGGCGGTGTACGGGGACTTGCACGAGCAGGTGCGCCTGCATTTTAGCGGCGTCCCCCTGCAAACGCTTTTGCAGGCGCTGTTCCAGGGCAGCAAATACGCCTATGTGCTAGATTCTGTTAGCTTGTACGTAGCGGAACGCGGCGCCAAGAACGCCTTGTCGGCCACGAGGCTTTACCCGCTAAGGCACGTGCATTCCGAGAAGGCGTTGCAGCAGCTCGCCAAGTTCCTCCCCAGTGGGAATTTTGTCGCCTCCGAGGTCAAGGAGCAGAACGCTTTATTGCTGGGCGGTTCTGTGGCGGAAATCGTGGCGGCGGAATCGCTTTTGACGCAGGTCGACGTGCCCGCCATGCAGGTCACGCTCTCGTGCATCCTGGTGGAATTCAAGCGCGGGAAGACCTTTGAAATAGGGCTCCACAGCGGGGCTGCCCGCAAAACGGGGGAGAATGACTTGGGTGTGCGCGGTTTCTACGATTTTTTGGGGAAAGATGTTTCCAGGTCGGGAGCCTTTGGCAAAATCGGGATTTTGCCTGACCGTTTCGAGATGGAACTCGCGAGTCTCGAGGAGAACAACAGCGCCGAGGTCCTTGCGCGCCCCAAGCTGACCACGCTCAACGGCAACAAGGCGGAGCTGAACGTCACGAACACGGTCTATTACCTGGTAAGCCAGGTGAGTGCCGACGGTTACCCCATTACCGACTACCGCAGCTTTAATGACGGCATTTCGTTAGAGCTCACGCCCTCGGTGACTTGGGAGGGGAGCATCACGCTGGAGGTGGCGCCCGAGATCAAGACGGCGGGTAGGAGCAGCGGCGATGGCCCCCGTGACATCAGCACGCGGAACCTCAAGACGACGGTGGTCCTCAAGAGCGGGGAAACCCTTTGCCTGGGCGGTCTCCGGCGTAAAAGCAAGTCGCAGGTGCGGAGTGCGGTGCCGTTTCTCGGGAGCATTCCCGTGCTCGGCAGGCTGTTCAGCTACACGAGCGAACAGGAGGAAGAAAGCGAACTTGCCATATTCATTACTCCGGAGGTGAATTTTGACGTTCCTGCGAGGTAGGGTGTGCGCAGCTGAGGTACGCCTGTTCACATGGGAGGTGGTGACCGGTTTTGATCAGGAGCCTGCAGGTGGGCGACTTTTGCAGCTGTTTGGCGAGGAATTCCCTGAGGCGGCCAAGGCGTTCCAACCACGGTTCTGGAAAATGATCTCGTTCAATGCGGCCGACGGGCGGCTGCACCGCTATTTGGTAGCGCTCCCCGCCAAAGCGCCCTCTGGTGGCGCCTTGCCGCCGGTCCGTAAATGCGGGCGTCGCGTGCTGCCGCAGTCCATAGGCGTGTATGGCGAAGGCGACCGCCTGGTACGCGAAACGGAGTGTGGAGGGAATCTTCGCCTTGCTGCAGTCTGGAAAGGCGCCTTGTATGTCCTGGTTTTCATGGAGGGCAGGCTCTGCCACTGGTCTGAGGAACCCGGCTACGACGGCGAATGTGCTACCGCGCTTGTGCGCGAGCGGCTGGAACGCTTTGATGAATTCCTCAAGACCGATGCCCTGTTCTCGCGAGCCGAAAATTATGCGAAGGCTGTTTGCCTGCAGGGGGACCTCGACAAGGATTGGGAGGCTCTGTTCAAGGTCGCCGCGCAGGATCCGTTTTGGAGGCGTGCGGATTTGGCGGAGCCGGACGGGACGGTCCGCCGATCTCGGCATTGGCGCTTTGCCGTGAGCCTTGCGACGGCATTGCCGTTTGCGCTTCTTTTTTTTGACTTTGGACAAAACGAGAGTACGTCGCTCTTGTTCGAGCCCGCTCCACCCGAGTTGAGTACGCCTGTGGTTGAAAAGAATCACGAGCCGCATGCGCCGCGGGAGCCTGCCATAGTGCAGCCCGTTTTAAACGTGAAAAACTGTGAAACGCCTTGGTTCCAAGTGCGTGGCGTTGTGGGCGGCAAACTCTTTTTGGCGCAGCTTGGCGGCGGGGAATCCCGCACGCTAAAACTACACGATACTCTACAAGACTATGTTGTCGAACGCATTGACCGGGACCGCGTTGTATTGCGTTGCGGAGACAAGACTCTTGAAAAGGAGAGCGGACGTTGAACAAGTCGGGATACATTTTGGCGATGTTGATGGGCATTTTGCTTGTGCTTGCTTTGATGCTCTCGGCGTTCCTCCACACGGTGGGTGGTTTGCGGCGGTACGTGTCGCGAGTGGGCGCGGAGGTGCAAGCTGTTTACAATGCCGAGTCGGCTATTTTGCTTAGGCTGTGGCGTTTACCCGGTGAAGCGTTCAAGGACTTGCCCCCGGTAAGCATCGCACCTATGGGGCCTTACGAGGAGTTTTGCGCCCCGGTGGTCCTGAGGCAACCCGGAGTTCGCGTGTCTCAAAAATATTATTGCGCGAGCGTTGTTTCCCGCTACCAAAAACTCCACTACAGTGCGTTCCACAACGGGATCCAAGCGGAACGCGAAACACTGAAAAAACGCATTCTCGGTTCTTCGCGCCTCAAAAGGTTCTCTGGGAGCAAACGCTTTTTTTCTCCGCCGTCCGAAGATTACATACAAATTATTGACGGCGATTTGCGTTTGGATTTTGACGACCACTTGGCTTCGGCGAATTTTTATGTGACGGGCGATGCCACGGTTATGGGCGCGGCTGTTTTTGATACGCTCCGCCTGTACGCGCTCGGGAACGTGTTTATGCGGGGGCAGGTGCAGGCGCGGTTCCTGGAAGTGGTTGCGGGGGAGCGCATCGAGGTCTCGAACCATGTGCGGTTTCGCGGGCTTTTGACGGCTCAGCGCGAGGTCGTTCTAGAGGACCATGCGACTGGCGATTTCCCTAGCGCGACGATTGCCCTGGGGCAAAACGAGCCTCGGGTCGCCCTGTTGCAAAAGGCCCGCTTTGCGGGGCTTCTTGCCGCCCCGGCAGGCACGCTCGAACTGGACTCTACGGCTAGGCACGATAGCGTCCAAAGCATTATGCCCGCGTTTTACGGAGGGGAACGTTTTGTTTTCGAGAGGGTGGTGCGTCAATGAAAGAATGCTATGGCAAAAGTCGGGGCTTCACCCTGCCCGAGGTCTGCGTTGCGCTCGCAGTGTTTGCCTTTGGGGCTCTTGCCCTCGGTCGCGGATTCGACGCGGTTTTGCGAGTGCGGTCCGTGGAACGCTCCCGTGCGCAGAGCCTTATCGAGGCCGTGGCGCAGATGGAGGCGCTAATCGAGAATCCGCCTGCGTGTACCGACAGCCTTGCGAGCGGTGGCGCGACTCCAGTTCGCGGCGTTTTTCGCGCCATTACCGGTCAAAATGGCGTTCAGCTCCAGAGGCTTGTCAAATGCCGGTGAATAGCAGGAGGAAGGGCTTTACGCTGGTCGAGCTTGCCGTCGCCATCGCCTGTGCCGCCATCCTCACGACGGTGGCGTGGAACTTCTTTTCGCTGTGCTATCGGGGTTCCCTCCAAATGGCTGCGGACTACCAGCGGGAGTCGGGCGAGCTCCTGATGCAACTCCGTGAGAGCACAAAAAACGCCCGCGGTTTAGGCGGGCGTCCGGAAATTCGATTTTAGCCGGTTCTACTTGGCGTTGTAGGCGTCTTGCGGCTCGACGTTGTCGTTGTTCTTGCGGGCCTTGTGCACCTCGATAATGTTGCCGATGTAGTGCATAAAGCTCAAAACGCCCACAGAGAGGAAACCCACCGAATAGAGGGCGAGGAACGGTCCAATGATGAACTTCTGCGCACCAATGTATTCGAGCAAACCGAAAATGCAGTAGACGCCGACGAGGAGTTCGGTCAGGGCCATCCACGGGAACTTTTGAGCATAGTGGCTCTTGGCCTTCTTTTTGCTGCCGCCGCTCTTGGGGGTGCGGACGAAGCTGCCCTTGCGGCCTGTCACGGCGCTAAACACAGCTCTGGAGTTGCTGACGGCGATGCCCACGCCCAGGGCCATCAAAATGGGGAGGGAGAGGAGGCGAATCTTCCAGCCAGTGTAGCCGGAGCAGCGCTGGGCGACAAAGTAAAGTACGGAGGGGGCGACTGCGGCGAGGAGGATAAAGCTAAAGCCGACCGTGTAAACCCAGGTGGGCAGGTGGGCCACTGGTTCAAAGAACGCGAGCAGCGGCCAAGCGCAGAGGGCGGTAAAGAGCATGCAGGGGTGAATCGAATAGTGCGTCGTATGGAGGATAGCGCCAATCTTCACGCGGAGCGGTTCCTTGGAGCGGAGCACGCGCGGCAAAATCTTGATGGCGGTTTGGATGGAGCCCTTGGCCCAGCGGAACTGCTGTGCCTTGAACGCGTTGATGTCGTTGGGGAGTTCGGCCGGCACAATCACGTCGAACACGAACTTCATGCGCCAACCGGCGAGCTGGCTTCTGTAAGAAAGGTCCATGTCTTCGGTCAAGGTGTCGCCTTCCCAGCCGCCACCGCCGTAAATGGCCTGCTTGCGCCAAACGCCGGCGGTACCGTTGAAGTTCATAAAGAGCTTGCCCCAACTGCGGGCGGACTGCTCGATCACAAAGTGACCGTCAATGCCAATGGACTGGGCGAGCGTAAGACCGGATTCGGTGCGGTTCAAGTGGCCCCAGCGGCCCTGGACCAAACCGATTTTTTCGTCCATCACCAGGTAGGGGATGGTCTTGAGGAGGAAGTCCTTCTCCGGCACGAAGTCCGCATCGAAAATCGCGAGGAATTCGCCTTTGGCGACTTCCATGGCCTCGGCGAGGGCGCCGGCCTTGTAGTCCTTGCGGTTGGTGCGGTGGATGAGTTTGATGTCGTAGCCCTTGGCGGCGAGTTCCTCGACCTTCTTTTTGGCGACTTCGTAGCATTCGTCGGTGGAGTCGTCCAGAACCTGGATCTCGTGCTTGTCCTTGGGGTAATCGATGGCGCACACGGCCTCGAGGAGGCGTTCTACACAGTTAGCTTCGTTAAATACGGGGAGCTGGGTGGTGACCTGCGGGAGGTCGTTCATGGAATGTTCGCGGTAGTACTTGAGGATTGCTTTGCGGTCAGCCAAACGGGTACGGCGGCTGTTCTTCAAGAAAAGATAAATGCTGTAGTAGCAACTAAACCCATAAATCACCAGACCCACACCGGCGATAACATAGACTACGAACATCGCGTAGAGAAGTATAGTACTCATCCTTTAAAAAACCTTTGCATATTTGAATGCTTGGCGCCAAATATAGAAAGCATTTAAGAAGTTTGCTACATTGTTCGGGTAAATTTTATGCGAAAATACAAAAATGGTAGTTTTTTTTTAAAAAAAACTAGTTTTTTTACGGATGTTTTTTTGTAAATCTTCGTGAAAAAAGGACTACGGCAAAAAATTATGGCAGAATGGGAAAATTTGAAGGATTCGACCATCGGTCGCTGGATTGCCGCGAACGGTTTGGCCCCCAATTTTGCGGAGGCGCTCAAAACGCTGGTCTCGTATGCCTGTGCGGAGTGGTTCCGCCGCTGTACGGGAGCGGTTTTGGCCCCTGGCGAGGCGCTTTCGAGGGTGCTTTTGGCGCGTTTGCCGGGTATTTCGCTTGCTTCGTGGCTCGAATCTCCGGTTGAACATAGCCTGGAAATAGCCGATTTTTGCGAAAAAACGAAGGTTTCGGCACTACCTGACGCCCTCCAGTGCGAATTACCCACATTTTTGGACCTGCGGGGGGTCGAGTGCCCCCGTAATGCGGCGCGCAGTCGCTTGGTGATGGCAGGCTACCCCGAGGGGAAGACCCTGGAAATATGGCTCGACGACGGGAGCCCTATCGAAAATGTACCCGGGGCGCTGGTCGCCGACGGCCACAAGGTGGTTTTTCGCCAAAAAACAGGCGATTATTGGGTCTTGAAAGTAGTCAAACAAGTCAAGAAAGAGTAGATTTCTAGTGTGGAAAACAGAATACTGATCATAGGTGATGAACTTTTTGGTGAACAGGGCGAGGCGGCCTCCCGCTGCGTGGAGATGCTCCTGTGCCGCAGGCCGAATCGTCCTATGCAGTTTTCTGTGAACGCCCCCGCACTCCCCACCATTTCGCAGTTTGTCGCCAGGGCGTCTTCCGACATCATTGGCAAGCAGGCGGGCCGCATTGTGCTTGGCCTTGGGCTTGGCGAGATGAAGCGCGAGAGGGGGGACGCCGAGAAGGTTGCCGCGACCTATGGTAGCCTGGCCGACGAAATCATTAAAAAGACGCAGTCCTATGTGCATTTTGTGACGATCCCGCAAGGGCTTTTGCCCGAGATTCCGGATCAGGTCGATAAGCTGAACGAGAGCATTCGTGGCTTTGTATCCAAGGACCCGACGAGGGTGCAAATCATTGAATTTGCCGAACATGCCGAAAAATTCAAGGAAATGCAGGCCGAACGAGGCAAGTTTGCCCGCAGTCTCTATTCTGAGGACGCAAAACCCACCTCTTTGTGCCTTACCCTGCTCTCGTTGTACTTGCAAGATTGTATATTAGAAGCGATAAAATAAATTAGGAGTAAACTATGAGCTTGTTTGACGATCACTTTGCCTCAAAGAATGCAGCCAGTGCACGTGCCTGGGCTATGGACGACGAAAAGAAGAAAAAGGAAAGGTCTCATGAGCCTGCCGCCCCCAAGATGGGTATTTGCGACAAATGCCACAAGGAGGCCCTGGTCCGCTCTTACCGTACCCGTCAAACCGACGTGGGTAACGGCGCCGCGAGCTTCGGTACGGTCATCAAACACTTTTGCGAGGAATGCGCCCCCAAGTCCCGCCGCGAGCGTGACGCCGAGGTCCCGCAGCTCGACAAAAAGCAAGTGAGGAACCTGATGCGCTCTGCCAAGAAGGGACTTTTATAAGTGGTTAGAGCTTAGACGTCATCCTCCATAATTTTTTTCTATCCCCCTTAACAGGGAATGTAAATTTTCCTAAATTTGGCGCGCCCTTATCAGGAGTGCCTAATGCAGAATATACACGCCAAGGAATCCGTCAAGAACTATTTGACAGGCGTTGTTGCTACCATTACCCCCGAACTTTTTCGCTGTGTCAAGCACGGCTACACAAAAAAGGACTTCACCAGTGACCTGATGAGCGGCCTTATTGTGGGTATTTTGGCGCTCCCCTTGGCGATCGCCTTTGCCATTGCTTCCGGTGTCGGCCCGGAACAGGGCCTTTACACGGCCATTATCGCGGGTTTTGTCATCAGTTTCTTGGGCGGTTCCCGCTTCCAGATAGGCGGGCCTACGGGTGCCTTCATTGTGATTGTCTACGGCATCGTGAGCCAGTACGGTTACGACGGACTCGCCTCGGCGACGCTCCTTGCCGGTATTTTCCTCGTGATTTTTGGTTTGGCGAAATTTGGCGCCATTATCAAGTTCATCCCGTATCCCGTGACGGTAGGCTTTACCGCGGGCATTGCCATTATCATCGCTCTGGGCCAAGTTCCAAATTTCCTCGGTCTCCGCTTTTTGGCAAAGGACCCCGCCGACGCCGTGGGTAAAATCAAGCTCTACGCGTCCTCCCTCGACACGACCAACGGGTATTCGGTAATCGTGGGCCTTGTCGCTCTGCTGGTTTGCATTTTGTGGCCTAAAATCACCTCGAAAGTGCCGGGCTCCCTCATTGCGATTATCGTCGCAACCATTATGGTGAAGGTCCTGGGTTGGGATGATCCCATTACGGGCCACGGCGTGGTGACCATCGGCATGAAGAACCACATCCCGAGCGGATTCCCGGTGCCGCACCTCCCGAACATCAGCCTCGAGATGATGCAGAAGGTGTTCCAGCCGGCACTCACCATCGCCATGCTCGGCGCCATCGAGTCCCTGCTTTCGGCGGTGGTCGCCGATGGTATGACGAGCACCAAGCACCGTTCCAATACCGAGCTCTTTGGCCAGGGCGTTGCGAACATCCTTTCTCCCATTTTTGGCGGCATCCCGGCGACGGGCGCCATTGCCCGTACGGCGACGAACATTCGTAACGGCGCCGTGAGCCCGATTAGCGGCCTGGTCCATGCGGTAGTGCTTTTGCTGATTATGCTGGTCTTGGGCAAGTACGCCGAGATGATCCCCATGGCGGCGCTCGCGGCGGTGCTTTTCCAGGTGGCGTTCAACATGTGCGGCTACCACAGCGTCATCAAGATGTTCAAGGCGCCCAAGAGCGACGTGACCGTGATGCTGGTCGCTTTCTTCCTTACGGTGATTATTGACCTTACGGTCGCCATTGAGGTGGGCGTGCTTTTGGCCGCGGTGCTCTTCATTAAGCGCATGAGCGACGTGGCCGAGGTCGAGACGGTGTCTACGGCCCTCAAGGACGACGACGAAGAGGCCGCCAGAAACGAGCTCAGCCGCCAGGTGCCCAAAGGCGTGGTGGTTTACGAACTTGCCGGTTCGCTGTTCTTTGGGGCAGTAGACAAGTTCAAGGAGACCATGAACCGTATTTCGGAAACCCCGAAAATTCTCATTTTGCGCATGCGCAGCGTCTCGAGCATCGATGCCGCGGGCATCAACATGATTGAGGACCTCATGAACCGCTGCAAGCGCGAGGGGACGCAGCTTTTGCTCTCGGGAGTGCATGCCCAGCCGGTGGTGGCGCTGACTCGTGCCGGCGTGCTCAAGCAGCTGGGCGAAGAAAACGCCCTCGGCAACATTGACGCCGCCCTGAACAGGGCCCGCGAAATTCTGGGCCTCCCGCTGGTGGACTCCTCCAAGGAGGCCATCCCCGCGCCGACGGTGTCATGGGAACGCAGCCTCGACAAGCCTTGGATTCCCGAGGAGTCCAATGCCGCCGTCGCCGAGGAAACGCCCGAAGTTATTACCGAAAAGATGATGGACGAACCCATCCGCAAGATTGAAGAAATCAAGAAATAAGCCGCTTTGCCGCGTAAGTAAAATGTCACTTTGTGACCTAAATCGCAGTGTGATTTGTGATACTTGAATCTAGGGTGTGGCTAATCTATATTATGGTTGTTCAAAAAAAACAGAAGAGGGGTGTCATGAAAAAACAGATTTTAAGAGACCTTTCCAACAATACGTTTTTCGCGAATTTTGTGGTGACCTTTGCGGCAGTAACAATGATACTTCTCAATAGTGTTTAATAGAGTGTTCTCATTCCCTCCTAATAAGGCGGCTCCTCACAAAGGAGCCGCTTTTCCTTTTTTGGAGGCCGTTTTTTAGGGGCACCGCCGTTGTCGCGGGGTTAGGCGAGGGTCTGGAGCAGGCGCTTTTTGGCGGGTGTCTCGGGGAGCGGGTAGAACAGCTCCTTCGCGAAGGCTTCTACGAGCATCTTTTTGGCGTTTTCGGGCGGAATTCCGCGGCTCACCAGGTAGAACATTTGGTCCGGGTCCAGTTCTCCGCACGTGTTGCCGTGGGTGCATTCCACGTCGTCGTGGTAGATTTTGAGGACCGGCTTCACCGAGACGGAACTGTCTTCGGAAAGCAGGATGGTGTTCACGAGCTGGCTCGAGAAAGCCTTGGTGCAGTCAGGGTTCACAATGACGCTGCCGTCGTAGCTGGCGGTGGCGTGACCGTCCAAAAGGTTGCGGGCGAACTGGATGCTTGTCGTCTCTGGAACCTCGTGGTGGATGGTGAGCCTGTGGTGGCTGCTAGAGTCTCCGTTCAAAATGTTCAGGGTGCGGATTTCAAAATGGGCGCCTGCGCCTTGCAAAAAGGCGTCGATGCTTACGCGGGAGATGCCGTTCCCGCGTTCGATGGAGGAAAATCGTACTTGGGAGCCGGCTGCCTGCGTGATGCGGAAGTGCCTAAAACGCAGCGGCAGGTCGTTCGCAGGATTCGCGAAGAAAAATTCCACGTCGGCGCCTTCGCCAATGTTCACGTCAAAGCGTTCGGCGGCGATTTTGTGGGCGACCTTGTTGTCGAGAATCTCAAAACTCGCCTTTGCGCCCTTGCCTACGTTCAGGATGGTGCGTCCGAAATCGTTGTTGCACTTGAGGAGCGCCATCTCTTCGGAACCGTCGGCGATGTTCTGGACCATCGTGCGCGCGTTTTGCGCCACCGGCAGGAGGGCCGCGAAATCGTTTTCTTCTGCGAAGTCCTCTTCGCTGGCGCAGGCGTCGGGAAATTCCGGTGCGGGAATCTTGGCTACGGGGAAAAACGTCCACAGTTCGTCGTTGCGGCGGGGCATCCCCAGTTGCTTTATGCGGGCTATGGCGTCCATTACTTCTCCTCGATCCAGTCGTAACCCTGTTCTTCAAGCTTCAGGGCGAGTTCCGGCCCGCCGCTCAGGATGATTTTGCCGTGGCGCAGCACGTGCACGTAGGTGGGCTTGATGTAGTCGAGAAGCCTCTGGTAGTGCGTCACGAGAATGACCGCCTTTTCGGGGCTCATGATGTGGTTGATGCCGTTTGCGACAATGCGGAGCGCGTCAATGTCGAGGCCGGAGTCCGTCTCGTCGAGGAAACTCACCTTCGGGTCGAGAATCGCCATCTGGAGGATTTCGTTCCTCTTCTTCTCACCGCCGGAGTAGCCGTCGTTCACGCCGCGGTCGCGGTAGCGCTCGTCCATCTCGAGCAGGGCCATCTTCTCGTCGATAAGCTTCTTGAATTCGTCGTCGCCAATTTCGGGCTGTCCGAGGTAGGCGCGCTTGCTGTTGAGCGCCATCTTCAGGAATTCCACGTTGTTCACGCCCGGGATTTCGGTGGGGTACTGCGTGCTGATGAACAGCCCCGAGTTCGCGCGGTCGCAGATTTCCATCTCGAGCAGGTTCTTGCCGTCGAGTTCCACGGAACCGCCGTCCACCTTATAGGCGGGGTGGCCCATGATGACTTTCGAAAGGGTACTCTTGCCCGAACCGTTCGGGCCCATGATGGCATGGACTTCGCCGGGTTTTACCTCGAGGTTGATTCCCTTGAGGATTTGCGTTCCGTCTTCGATACTTGCTTTGAGGTTCTTGATTGATAACATGGTGCTATCCTTTCGTTGCGGCTAGAATCTGTATGAGGGCCTGTTTGCTTTTGATAATCTGGTCGGCGAACCCGTCGATGGAGAGCGCTCCCTTCTTGTACTGGGTGTCGAGCGCCTGCATGCTCTGCGAGAACTGGTTTAGCTTGAGTCGCATTTCCAGGCCTTGCTGGGTGGCGAGCGATATGTGCTTCTTGTAGCGGTCGCAGAGCCTGAGCGTGAGGACCATGAGCGTCTCGTAGAACTCGATGATTTCCTTCGGAGGAGTCCACGATTCCTCGGGGATGTTCTCCAAAAAGTTCTGCAGGGTGGGCGAGAGCTGTTCGTACAGGAGCTGCGCCGAAAAGTGGCCCGTCTCGGCGTAGCCCGCGATAATCGTGTTGATGAACTCGTCTATGAGCGAGGATTCGAGCAATTGGATGCCGCTTGCGGCAAAGTCCATGTCGAAGTATTCGCAGGCGCGGTCCAGGAGGGTCGGGTTGTGGAACAGCAGGCTTGCGAAGCGGGTCTCTATGGGCGAGAGGATTTCCCAGGGGACGCGCGCCTGGTCCTGGGACGGTTCGGAAAATTCCGGCGGAACATCCCCGAATTCCTCGGGGGGGGGCTGT
>JAEEGF012468731.1_pt1 | contig 16220 bp, 15 predicted proteins | sample 9134171 | NCBI WGS metagenome assembly JAEEGF01 (sample SAMN16246542, study PRJNA631951) | gut metagenome | biome: gut microbiome; feature: rumen; material: AP-attached | host: Bos | place: Iran: Karaj | collected 2018-10
CTGTGTCAAAAACAATGCGTCCCCCATTCATCATCAATGTCCTGTTTCCTACTTCTAGGGCCTGATGCATATTGTGAGTAACCATAAGGCAGGTGATGCCACGTTCCTTAACGATTGATTTGGTAAGCTCTAAAACCTTTTCTGCTGTGGCAGGGTCAAGTGCTGCAGTATGCTCATCCAAAAGCAACAGCTTTGGTGTTACGAATGTGGCCATAAGAAGTGTCAGTGCCTGACGCTGGCCACCTGATAGCAAACCAACTGGCTGCTTCATTCTATCCTCTAATCCCATACCAAGTAAAGCCAACTGCTCCCTGAACTTCGCTTTGTCCTTAGTGCTGATTCTTGAAAACAGCTTTCCCGTGGAATGAGATGCTCTAAGATAAGCAAGTGCCATGTTTTCTTCGATGGTCATGCGAGGTGCTGTGCCCTTTAATGGGTCCTGGAAAAGATGACCGATGTCCTGGCTTCTCACATATTCCTTCTTAAATGTGATGTCCTCTCCATCCAGATAAATGTTTCCCTCATCTACAATGAAGGTTCCTGCGATGGCGTTGAACATAGTGGATTTGCCAGCACCGTTAGAACCTACGATAGTAGCAAAATCTCCATCTGCCAAATCCAGGCTAAGGTTCTTAAGTGCAACCTTTTCATTAACTGTACCAGGGTTGAAGGTTTTGGATATGTTATCTATTTTAAGCATTACACACCTTCCTTTCTGGCATTTCCTCTATAGTTGGCAAACTCGCGCTTTTTGAGGGCGAGCTTTCTTTTTACGTAAGGTGTTGCGATTGCAACAGCTACTATTATAGCAGAAACCAGCTTCAATGCCTCCGCTGGAACTGAAAGTCTTAAAGCAATTGCTACAATAAAACGATACAAAATGGAACCTAGGATTGTTCCAATGATACGTCTTGGAATGCTACCCTTGTTACCAATCAAGGTCTGGCCGATGATAAGAGATGCCAAAGCGATTGTTACCATACCTGTACCGATATTGATATCTGCAGATTTCTGGTACTGAGCAATAAGAGCACCAGAAAGACCAGTCAGTGAGTTTGCAATACAAAGCCCAACTGTGATTGTAAGTGTTGGATTGATTGAAGATGATTTAACCATATCAGCGTTATCGCCTGTGGCTCTGATGGACATTCCAAGAGTTGTACCAAGGAACCACCAAAGGGCAATTGATATGATAGCAACGATTGCAATTACGATTGCAACCTTGTACCAATCTCCAATGAAGCCTGTGCCTAATGTATCCTTTCCAAGAGAGAATACTGTGTCGCAGCCAAAAAGATTTGCAATGGAAGAAAATCCCATTACAGCAATATTAATTGTGTATAATCCTGTGTTAACAATGATACCTGCAAGAATAGATTCTACCCCAAGTCTGGTCTGAAGGAAAGCTGTTGCAAAGCCTGCACAAACACCGGCAAGCATAGCAGCAAAAAGGGCTAAGAATGGATGACCTGCAAGAGACACCATCGCTCCCACTGCACAGCCTAAGGTGAAGCATCCATCTGTAGTAAGATCTGCGATATTAAGAATTGTAAAAGAAATAAAAAGTGCCAATGCAACTAGGGCGTATATACACCCTAGCTCCAATGCACTCATGAAAATCGAAACTGTAAAAATACTAGACATTACTCAAACTCCTCCGCTGTCTGTACTTCAACGAAGCCGTCGCACATGTCCTTAAGCTTGGCATAATCTAGATTGAGGGCAGCTGCTGTTTCTGTGTTAACTGTAGCTGTACCATTATCAAGAAGCTTAACTGGAAGCTCTGCTGGAGATTTGCCATCTACCAATACTTCTGCAACCATGTTAGCTGTTTCCTTGCCAAGTGTAGCGTAATTTACGCCATATCCTAAGTAAGCACCGTTAAGTGCAAATGAATCAGCGCCGCAATAGTGAGGGATACCTGCATCGATGAATTTCTCATAGATAGCAAGCTCACACTTCATGATTGTATTATCAGTAGGAGTGAATACTGCATCAACGCCTGCTGCCACAAGGGCATCGGCTGCAAGCATAACCTCATCGTTAGTTGTTCCTGTCTTTTCAACGTATTCAACACCTGCTGCATCAAGAATCTTTTTTGCCTCATTGATAGGGCCTGCAGATGCATCCTGGCTCTTATCATAAAGAAGACCAACCTTTTGGATGTCTCTGTCCTGCTCAAAGATTAAATCGAAAACTGCCTGAGTGTTAAGGGCATCAGATGTACCAGTTACGTTAGCACCTGGCTTGTCGTTAGATGCAACAAGACCTGCACTCTCTGGGTCAGAAACTGCTGCAAATACAACAGGAATCTGATTGTCCTCAGTAGCTGACTGGCAAATCATTGCTGTAGGTGTAGCGATAGGCACCAGCACATCAACCTCATCATTAATAAGCTCTGTTACTATCTGATTGATTGTAGTAGCATCTGCCTGACCATTATAATAATAGTTACTGTAATCAAATGTGCAGCCCTTTTCCTTGCCGATTGCATCTAACTGGCTTTCCACATTTGCAACAATCTGATTTAAAGATGCATCATCCACGTACTGAATAATGCCTACCTTATATACCTTTCCATCTGCAGGTGTCTCTACTTTAGCAGCGTCATCTGTAGATGTAGCTTTATTTCCACAACCCACCATTGAAAGGGCAAAAGTCATAACCATCATTAATGATAATAATCTTTTTTTCATAATGTTCCTCCTGGCCTTCTCCGTTAATTTACAAATTATTCTATCACATCACTTTAACAAGTTAAAGTGTAAAATCGCCAAATAATATTATTTCACAAATATTTTTCTTTTTATTTCCACAATAAAACAGCTCCTCCCGAAATCGAGAGAAGCTGTTTTTTATTCCATGACAGAATCCTTTATTGCAATGTAGGTTCCACCATCTTCTTCGTATGTTGTGAAGGTGCCTTTGATAACTAATGGGTCCCCCTCCTTAGGATAATCCTCTTCGGTGTACTGGCTTTCATCTAACAGGAATTCTAATCCCTGTGAACAGCACTGAGTAGCGTCCTGAACAACACAGGCATAATACGTTTTGCCTGTTTCCTCATCTGTGTAGATGGCGCAGTTTCCATCCATCTTCACAGTCTGACCCTCGTAGGCCACCGGCTCCATCATCATGTTGAAGACCTCTGAATATACCATAGTAGATGAAAGAGCTGTTAAATCAATATCAACAGAGGAATCTGCAACTACCATCTCCTCTTCAGCTACTTCATCTGCTACTTCATCTGCTTCTTCTGTGTTAACCTCGGTAGTTTCATTGGCTACAGTTTCTGTTGTGGCAGATTCACTTCCACAGCCTGTCAACGAAAAGACTAATGTAAATAATAGTATAAATGCTATTTTTCTTTTCACAGCTTACCCCCTGATTCTTCCAATTAAATAACAAATTCCAAATAATGCCACGTCACAGGCTACGATGGTTGAGCCAACCGGTGTACCTGCAAGAATGGAAATAAGGATTCCAAGTAGTGCACAGAGCATTGATGAAATTGCTGAAAAAATAGTAACGCTCTTAAAATTCTTAAGAATGCTCATTGCAGAAAGTGCTGGAAAAATAACCAACGCCGATATCAAAAGCGACCCTACCAGATTCATGGCAAGCACGATGATTACTGCAATAACTGTGGCAATCAGCAGGTTGTAGAAATTAACCTTTGTGCCTACTGCATTAGCAAAATCTTCGTCGAAGGTTACTGCAAAGATTCGGTTATATAAAATTATGAACAGCACGGTTACAATGATAGCAAGTATTCCACAAATCCACACATCAGTCTTTGTAAGCATCAAAATAGACATTGAACCAAACAAAGTAGTGCACACATCTCCTGATATGTTTGCAGAGCTTGGGAAAAGATTCATCAGCATATAACCAAAAGCAAGTGCTCCAACTGACAGCATGGCTATAGCTGCATCCCCCTTTATCTTTGTGTTCTGCCCCTTTCTAAGAAGTAATATCGCAAATACGATAGTGATTGGCAAAACAATTATCATTTTGTTGGTAAGATTAAATATTGTTGCAATAGCAAGGGCTCCAAAAGCCACATGTGAAAGACCATCTCCTATAAAGGAATATCTTTTTAAAACCAGTGTAACTCCAAGCAGTGATGAGCAAAGGGCTATAAGCACTCCGACTACAAGGGCATATCTTACAAATGGAAAGCTTAAGTATTCTATTAATGTATCTATCATTTCAAGCCTCCTTCATTTACGTCGTAAATCTTATTGGCGTACTTACTTACGTTTGCAATATCATGGCTAATCATAATGATTGTCATTCCGTCATCATTCAGCTGCTTAATAAGCTCGTACATTTCCTCGGTAACGGTTGGGTCCAAGCCAGCCACTGGCTCATCTAAAAGGATGGCCTTTTTGGTTGCACACAATGCTCGCGCCAGCAATACACGCTGTTGTTGGCCACCTGAAAGCTCACGGTAGCATCTGTTTTTCAGCTTCTCTATTCCCATCTTTTTGATGTTTGAAAGTGCCAGCTTCTTCTGTTCCTTTGTATAGAAAAATCTTTTTCCAAGACTGTTCTGACAACCTGAAAGTACAATTTCAAATACAGATGCAGGGAAATCCTTTTGAGCTACAGACTGCTGAGGCAGATAGCCAATCTCATTTTTCATAAGGCCATCACCAAAATCTATGGAGCCTGCCACAGGTGACTGCAGGCCCAAAATTGTCTTCATAAGTGTGGTCTTTCCTGAGCCGTTTTCACCTACTATGCAAAAGTAGTCTCCCGCTTCTATTTCAAAATTAATGTTGTCTAGAACTGCCTGGTTTTCATAACCCACAGCAAGTCCCTTCGCTGTTAATACTGCCATAATGTCTCCTATTACTTTAAGTCCGCCAGATACTAACAAGCTGTCTTTAGTGTTTCATGCTCCCGGAGGCCACCTCCCATTGCAGTCAAGGGAACCTCCCATAAATGGGTCCCTCCTTAACTACATGGTGCCCTCCTCCTCGCGCTTGCCAAGACTTAGCACAGCTTGTTAGTATCAGGCTCATCTAAATATGTTAGATTTCAATTACTATATTATTTCTAGTTTAATGCTTCAGTTAATACCTTTAGATTGTTTTTCATAATGCTTAAGTATGTTACACCACTCTCGTAATCGGATGATGTTGATGACTGCATGGAATCCATGGCAAGGATGTTAGCATCCTTTGAGCTCGTATTTGAGATAATGGTGTCGGCAATTTTGTTGTCTGAGTTTTCGATAGTAAGGACTGTCTTAAGGTTAAGCTCATCAACTTTTTCTGCTAAGAATTTGATAGTTTCGAAGCTTGCTTCTGTTTCTGCGGAGCAGCCTACGAATGCTGTGAAGTAATCAAGTCCGTAATCGTCTACCATGTATCTAAATGGGAAGCGGTCGCCGAACAAGACTGTCTTTGTTGAAGCTGCATCTACCATGTCTCTATATTCATTATCAAGGTTTTTGATTTCGTTTACGTAGGCATCTGCATTTGCTGCAAAGGTGCTAGCATTTGTTGTGTCTATTTCTGACATTGCCTCTTCAATAGCATCTACACATACTGCTGCATTCTTAAGAGAAAGCCAAACGTGCTCATCATATTCAACCTCTTCTTCGCCTTCGGCTTCTTCCTCTTCCTCAGCCTGCATACCCTCTACAACTTCCTCTTCTTTGATGCTATCCTTAAGCACATCCATAAGGTTGATTACCTTCTGATTTGGGTTAACAGATGTCTTTATGGCATCCTCTGCCCACTCGTCAGACTCACCGCCAACATATATAAACAAATCGCAGGTAGAAATTGTTTTGATGTCCTCTGCTGTAGGCTGATAGTTGTGAAGGTCTGCACCGCTATCAAGCAGATTAGTAACCTCTACTCCTGTGGCATCTCCTGCTATCTCCTTTACCCAATCGTACTCTGGAAAAATGGTAGTAACAACAGATATGCCATCCTTTGATGCAGCTGACGACGCTGATTCTACGCTGTTTGCACCACAACCTGCAAAAGCTCCCATCATAAATACAGTAGCTGCCATTAAGCCTATTAAATTTTTAATTTTCATCTTTAATTAATCCTTCCTGTCTATAAAAAATTATACCAAAATAAAACCTTATAAAATATAGACCTTTTCAAGAATCAATTCTCACCTTTTGGGATACTAAACTAGCCTGAACAGGCTGGCTTTGAATAAAACCTGCAATATCCTTCATTGCAAATGCAATTACATAAACTACTGCTGCAACTACAAGACCTGCACCGATGCTTTTGATATTGCTTTCACACTGCTCCAATACAAGACATATTGGACAGTGTGCTTCGTCATCACAATGATGTGATACATGCTCTGAGATAAAGACTGTAGAAAAGAGCATCACAAGAACAGTAGCTGCAATAGCTACTAGTGCAAGGATTCTGTTGCTAGTTCTATTTTCTATCATGCTATCTCCTCATCTAAATCTTAAATCCCTTGTCATCATAATTGCTTTGGTTCGATTTGTCAAACCCAAAGGACTTATGAATAAAAAATGAAAAAATGGTGAATTGCCGCATGAATATTCTGAAATCTACTATAATAATCTTATATTGTGGTGTAATGTAAACATTATAACGAAACACTATTGAGAGGAGGCTCTTTTATGTACGAATATATTACTATTGAACGTAAATATGGTAGTGGTGGCCATCATATTGCGGAAGCACTGGCTAAACGTCTTGGCTATCGATTGTATGACCGTGGTGTTGTAGTCGAAACTTGCAAGCGCATGGGATTGTCTTATGACCAGGTATCGGGCATGGATGAGCAGACTCCTATAAAACCTATCTTCAAGGCTCCTGGTAATGAGCACCTTTCAATGGAGGAGCAGATTTACAATACAGAGGTTGATATTATCCGTGAAGCTGCTGAGAAGCCTGGTTGCGTATTCGTAGGAAGATGCGCTAGCGAGATTCTTAAAGATAAAAAATGCTTGAAGGTTTTCATTACAGCTGATGATGATTACAGACTGGATCGTTCTATCACTGTAGAAAAGAATGAAAAAGATAAAGCCGAAGATGTAATGAAGAAATTCGACAAGAAACGTGAGAAATTCTTCACCACACACTCCAGCGGAAAATGGGGCTCACCTGACTACTTCGACATTGTAATTAATTCTACTCACCTTAGTGAGGATGATTGTGTAGCCCTCTTAGAAGCCCTAGCTAAATAATAAACTGATAATAAAGAAGTTTATATTTAATGACAATATAAAGGAACATTATCTTATTTAAACATCTAAGATAATGTTCCTTTTATCATTTGTCACTTATATCTATTGCAGTTAAGTGAAAAACAGATGAATTCATAATACACTTATCTCACAATCGCTTAACAGTTAAGTGTATTAAACAAAATAAAAATTTCACTTATAAATGCAAAATCCTGTTAAGTGTATTAGAAAATAAATATTATAAACTTAACTTTTTAGTTGTAACTTTTGAATTTCTTAAGTTTATTTCATTCATACTAGATTTAAACTTATAAAGTTCAATCACCTTATTAAGTGAAAATATAGTTTTCAGATATAAACTTAATTATACCTAAATATTTTTATGCTTTTTGAAGTGAATTTTTATTTTTCTTATATTCACTTAACACACTTTCCATTTTTTAAGTGGGATATCAACTATTCCTATTTTCACTTAACAAAAAGCTCTATTTATCAGTGTTATTGCATCCAATTCAAAAAATAATCAGGCTCTAGCTTAAATTCAACATAGAAATTATCCTAATATATCAATATACTCTCCTGCTAATGCTTTGTTCATGCTACGGACTGCGCAGAACTTGCCACACATAGAGCATGTGTCATCAAATTCTGGTGAACGGTCAGCACGGATGGCCTGAGCAGTTTCTGGGTCCAATGAGCATTCCCACTGCTTATCCCAATCAAAGCACTGTCTGGCTTCGGCCATGGCATTATCCTGATCCATTGCGTGAGGAATATGCTTTGCAATATCTGCTGCATGGGCCGCAATCTTAGAAGCGATAATTCCCTGCTTTACATCATCTACATTAGGAAGAGCTAAATGCTCTGCTGGTGTTACATAGCAAAGGAAGGCTGCGCCGTTTTGAGCTGCGATGGCACCACCGATAGCTGATGTAATATGGTCGTAGCCTGGTGCAATATCTGTTACGATTGGTCCAAGTACATAGAATGGTGCTCCCATACAAATCTTCTGCTGAATCTTCATGTTTGCAGCGATTTCATCCATTGGCATGTGACCAGGGCCTTCAACCATTACCTGAACATCCTTTTCCCAAGCGCGCTTTGTAAGCTCACCAAGTCGAACCAATTCCTCTATCTGGCAAACATCTGATGCATCTGCAAGACAGCCTGGACGGCATGCGTCACCAAGAGAAATTGTCACATCGTACTCTCGACAGATATCCAAGATTTCATCGTAATATTCGTAGAAAGGATTCTCCTCACCTGTCATGCACATCCATGCAAACACCAAAGAACCGCCACGTGATACGATGTTCATTTTTCTTTTATGCTTTTTAATTTGCTCGATTGTCTTTCTTGTGATTCCGCAATGAAGAGTAACGAAATCAACGCCATCCTCAGCGTGAAGACGTACAACATCAATGAAGTCCTTGGCTGTAAGTGTAGCCAAATCGCGCTGATAATGAATAACACTATCATAGATTGGTACTGTGCCAATCATAGCAGGACATTCTTCTACAAGCTTCTTTCTGAAAGGCTGGGTGTTTCCGTGGCTGGATAAATCCATAATCGCCTCAGCCCCCATATCCACTGCAGCCATAACCTTTTCCATTTCTATGTTGTAATCCTTGCAGTCGCGGCTTACGCCAAGATTTACATTTATCTTAGTGCGAAGCATGCTGCCAACGCCCTCTGGATTAATGCATTTATGATTAACATTGGCTGGGATGACTACCTGTCCCTTTGCAACTAATTCCCTAATTTCCTCTGATGTGCGATATTCCTTTAATGCCACCTGCATCATTTCACTTGTTATTATTCCCTTACGGGCAGCATCCATCTGTGTTGTATATTCTCTCATTTCTTCTCCTTTTCTTTCAAGATTGGGTAAACCCAATCTGCTCGCATTAATATATAGCGCATAATGAAGCCATGTGATTCAGTGGGCCTGACCCCTGTCCCAAATCTAAGCCGGCTCCAATAGCAGTTTCGATATAGTGTTTAGACCTTGATATGGAATCCTTCAGGTTGTACCCTAGGGCAAGATGTGAGGCTATGGCACTGGACAATGTACAGCCCGTACCATGGGTGTTTGGATTATCGATTCTTTTTCCATTGAACCAAGTAATCAGTCCATCATCAAAAAGTACATCGCTTGCATCAGAAATGCTGTGTCCGCCCTTAACTAATACTGCGCATCTATAGGCAGTTCCAATATCTATAGCAGCGCATTCCATATCATCCTTTGTTCTTATTATTCTTCCCGAAAGAGTCTCAGCCTCAGGAATATTTGGGGTGATAACCCTGGCAAGTGGAAACAGATACTTTGCCATTATTTCATGGGTCTCATCCTTCATAAGAACGCTACCACTGGTGGCAACCATAACAGGATCTACTACCACGTTTTTTGCATCATATTCCTTCAGCTTTCTTGCCACCACCAGCACCTGCTCTGCTGATGGAAGCATGCCGATTTTGATACCGTCTGCCTTTATATCAGACAGGCAGGAATCTATCTGTGCCTCCAGCATATCAAGGCTTGTTTCTACCACTGCATCAACACCCATTGTATTTTGAGCTGTTAAAGCGGTAATCGCAGTCATGCCATACACACCCAAGCTTGTCATTGTTTTCAAATCCGCCTGAATTCCTGCGCCCCCACTGCTGTCACTTCCAGCAATTGATAAAACTACCTTCATCCTTCAATCTCCCTAAACTTCTTAAGCATATTTTCTGCCGCAAGCTTTGGCGAATCAGCCTTCATGATAGCTGACACTGCGCATACGCCTGCGATATTTACTCCCTTTAATACATCCATGTTAGAAGGATTTAATCCACCAATAGCATTAACTGGAATTGGTACCGCATTTACGATATCATTCAAGGTTTCAACTGATGTAATAATCGTCTTTACCTTTGTGGTTGTTGGATAGATTGCCCCAACTCCTAAGTAATCAGCCCCTGCTTCATAGGCTGCCTTTGCCACATCTACCTTTTTGGCGGTAGCCCCCAATATCTTATTGTCACCAATTATTTTTCTTGCTGTGGACCATTCCATGTCCTCTGCTCCAAGATGCACACCCTCTGCATCAACAGCTAACATTACATCCACTCTGTCATCAATAATCAGCGGCACATTATATTTCCTGCTGATTTCATGCACTTTTGTGGCTAGCTCAATATACTCCCTGGTAGTTCTATTCTTTTCCCTAAGCTGCATCAAGGTAACGCCACCCCTTAGCGCCTCTTCTACACGGAATAGAAACTCATCCAATTCATAAGGTGTACTGTCCGTAATAAAATAAAGCTCGCTATTAAAATCCATTATTCCTCCTAATTCCCGATAAAACAAAAAGCGGAAGCTACCTGATTTCTCAAATAGCTTCCGCGTAATATCATAATTAATCGGCGTCCCTACGTTGGCATTATCCAAATCAGGTTCTCGGTCGAAGGTCACACCTTCCTCTCAGCCTGTTTACAAGCTCCCGTTTCTATATAAAATTTCCTTCACTATAATGCTACAACTGTGGAAAAATTGCAACCCCTAAATTTATTTGTAATAGAATTCTTGGATTGTGTGAATAGTAACTTATTTGTTCTAGAAAATAACTGTTATAGTGGTGCCTACTCCAGGGGCGCTATCAAGTTCGATTTTGGCATCATGTATTTCCACGATATGTTTAACTATAGCAAGACCCAGACCTGTTCCGCCGGTTGCTTTGGATCTGCTTTTATCAACTCTGTAAAATCTCTCAAAAACTCTTTTCTGATCAACTGCTGGAATGCCAATTCCATTATCTTTTACAATCAGGCATGTAGAATTATCTATAGTCTTGACTAATACGGTAACTTTTCCACCTGGATTGTTGTATCTAATTGCGTTCTGTACGAGATTTTCAACAAGCTCCTTAATAAGGTCTTTGTTACCATGAATGAATTTGGTCTCTCCCTCTACAGTTAAGCTAATATTCTCAAGCTTGGCATTAATCGAAAGGTCATTAATACATTCAACAGCCATTTCATACAAATCAATCCTTTCAAATGAAATTCCATGCTCATCTCTATCTAATTCCGATAGCTGGATAATATCGTTAATTATTGCAAGCAATCTGTCAGCATTTTTTCGAATTTCTTTATAGAAATGATTCTGATTATCTTTTTCGACTATTCCCTCCTCTAAAAGCTCTGCATATCCTGCGATAGCTGTATGAGGTGTCTTAAGCTCATGGGATACATTTGCCGTGAACTCCTGTCTGGCTTTGGCAGCCCCTAAAATATCTGTATGCTGTGATTTTAGCATTTCACAGAGAGGCTCTAGTTCTTTGTATGGAGATTCATAATCTGAATTTTCCAAATTTGAAATCATAACTTCAATTGGCTTAATCAACTGTTTTGTAAGTAGATGGGAAATCACCACGCAAACAGAAATAATGATAAGAAAAATCATGCCAATAAACGGTGCCACAGAAAGAAAAACAGACCGTAAGCTTTGAGCATTGGTAGCTACTCTTAGAACTGTTCCATTATCCAAGCGGACAGCATAATAAAAAGTGTTTTTATGCATTGTGTCAGATTTTCTAACTGCTTCCCCAACACCTTTATTAAATGCATCCTGGATTTCGGGTCTATCATTATGATTCTTCAATAGCTCTGCCGAGGTGTCATTATCATACAAAACTGTTCCATCTTTTGCTATCCAGGTTACACGCAATTCATCAATGTCTGTAGATAAATCAATCTTGTCACTACCAATATTGACTGACTCAAAATAATGTATGTCCTTTAAGAGTTTCGCACTTATTGACAAGTCTGCCTTAACCTGCTTTTGAAACAGACTATAGTATATAACTGTTGTTCCAATAACAGTTGCAAATACGGCGATAATTGCAATACCAACGATTCGTAAATTAATCTTCTTTTCCATATATTTTCATACCCTATAGTTTTTATTTATTTAGACATTTACATCATAGCATTCTGCTTCCCGATTGGGTACTGCTGTAGCAATTTTTTATATTCCTTGTCGAAGGATTCTCTTTCTTCGGATGTAAAGCTCTTAAAATACTCATGAGTGCTGTAGTCATTATCGTAGATGGTTATCATCTCCACTGCGATGTTGGAGCAATGGTCGGATGCTCTTTCAAGGTCTGTCAGGATGGTTTCTAAAATGGCGCCCATCTCAATTGTACATTTTCCTTTTTTGAGTCTTTTGATGTGATTTTCTTTGATTTGTTTTGTTAATGTGTCGATTACTTCTTCTAAAGGCTCTACATGAGATGCCATTTCAATATCGTTATCTGAAAAGCTTTGTACTGTAAGCTTGCAGATGTCATTTATTGCCATACTTAATGTTTCGATTTCCTTTTTCGCCTTTTTGCTAAAGGACAAATCCTTCTTATGCATCTCCTTCGCAGTTTTTACAATGTTGGTAGCGTGGTCTGATATTCTTTCAAAATCACTGATGCTATGAAGGATTAAAGACATGCTCTGGCTATCGGCTGTAGAAATATTACCACCAGCAAGCTTTACTAAATATGAGCCCAAAACATCTTCGTAATTATCCACAACACCTTCTAATCTTTTGACCTCTTTTGCCTTTTTAGAATCATAGTTTTGAAGAACTTCTAATGCTAATCCCATGGAATCCTTTGAAAGCTCGGCCATTTCTCTTACTTTTTTTCTACAAAGCTCCATGGCAAATGCTGGACTGCCAAGGAATCTTTCATCAATAGCAACTACATTTGTAGCAGCTTCCACCTCTTTACCATCTGGAATTGTGATTGTTGCAAGCTTAACCAGATAATCAGCGAATGGAAACAGTAGGATGGTTGCGCCTATGTTAAACATACTGTGGATAAGTGCGATTCCTGCAGCATTTGCTGATTCATTCAAGAATGCGAAATCAACAAAGGAATGTAGACCGTAGAATACCACCATGAAAATACAGGTTCCAATAAGGTTGAAATACAAATGAATCATCGCTGCTCTTTTAGCATTCTTGCTTGCTCCAATGGATGAAATAATTGAGGTAACACAGGTTCCGATATTCTGACCCATTATTATGGGCAGTGCTACCGCATAATGGACTGCCCCTGTTGCACATAGAGCCTGAAGGATACCAACTGATGCGGATGAGCTTTGAATAATAGCTGTAAGAATTGCACCAACTGCCATACCAAGAATTGGATTACTAAAGGCTGTCATAAGTCCTACAAAGGAGGGTTCGTCAGCAAGCCCTGATACGGCGCCGCTCATGGTTTCCATTCCAAACATCAGAATTGCAAACCCCAGTAATATGCTTCCCACATCCTTCTTTTTCGATTCTGCCTTGGCTCCTAGTACAAAGATAATACCGATGGCTGCAAGCACTGGTGAAAAGGATGATGGCTTTAATAGCTTAAGCCAAATTGTACTACCCTCTATTCCAGTAAGCGATAACATCCAGGACGTGATTGTGGTTCCGATATTGGCACCCATGATAATTCCCACAGCCTGGGATAATTTCATTATTTCTGAATTTACAAAACCTACCACCATTACAGTTGTTGCAGATGATGATTGAATTACCGCTGTAACACCGGCGCCTAAAAGTACCGCTAATATTCTTTTGGTTGTCAGCTTTTCTAAAATGCCTTCCAGCTTTCCGCCAGCCATCTTGGAAAGACCATCTCCCATAATATGCATTCCATACAAGAATAAAGATAACCCGCCAACCATGTTTAAAATACTAAAAATGTCCATACACTTTCCTTTCTCATACCTATTCTTTACATTTGTAAAAATAGTATTTGAAAGTAAAATGTATGGACATTTTTATGTAAAATCTATGTAAAATTAGATTCCATTTTTTAGTCGATTAAGCCCGTCCTCAAGTGTCGCGCGGGTGCAGGCTACGTTCATGCGTAGGAAATAACGACCGGCTTCGCCGTATTCGATACCTTCGGTGATATAAAGACCTGTTTTGGCACGGATAGCTGCAGCCACATCTGCACTGTCTTTGCCAAGTTTACTAATATCTATCCAAAGAAGATATGTAGCCTCACCATGAACTATGCTAAGCTTTGGAATTTCCTTTTCAATGAAATCCTCGGCGATTTTTCGATTCGTAAATACGTATTCACGCATTTCATCTAACCACTGCCCGCCCTTATTAAAGGCTGCTTCTGTAACAACCTGAGCAAAGGAATTAGGCTCTGCCACTTCATCAGTGTTAAGGCCACGCCATACCTTGTGACGCAAGAATGGATTTGGCACTACAACGGCTGATGTCTGCATACCTGCAATATTAAAGCATTTAGTAGGTGCGATGCAGGTGATGCTCACATCCTTGCAAGTTTCTGAAACTGAAGCAAAAGGCACATAAGACTTGCCAGGGATAGTGATGTCACAATGGATTTCATCTGAAATAACTGTAACACCATACTTCTTTGCAAGCTCGCCTACCTTTGCAAGCTCTTTCTTATTCCAAATTCTTCCAACAGGGTTATGAGGATTGCAAAGAATCATAAGGCTAGCCTGTGGGTCTGCCATCTTTTCTTCCAAATCAGCAAGGTCCATTTCATAGTTGCCATCCTTGTAAATAAGAGGGCTTTCAAGTGGTCTGCAGCCGTTGTTTACAATACTGTTGAAAAAGATATTGTAAACAGGTGTCTGAATGATGACCTTTTCGTTTGGTGTGGTAAGCTTTCTAACAATTGATGAAATAGATGGGATTACGCCTGTTGAAAAGATAAGCCACTCCCTTTCGATTTCAAAGCCATGTCTATTCTTCCACCAGTTCTGATAAGCCTGATACCATTCATCTGTTATATCTGAATAACCAAAAACGCCGTGGGCAAGTCTATCTGCAATAGCTTCTCTGATTTCTGGTGCAGTCTGAAAATCCATATCTGCCACCCACATAGGAAGCTCATTTTCCTTCACATCCCACTTAAGTGAATCTGTGCCACGACGATTTACCGGTGTATCAAAATCATATTTTCCCATTAACGGTCTCTTCTCCATTCTACGATTTCTTCTGTCTTACCAATAGCGCTACATACTATCTTAGTCTTAGATGGGTCTACCATATCCTTTTCAACAATCAGCTCCTCAATTTCCTCAGCTGTGATTGTTCCGCTTTCAGGATTAAATACGCTGTCGATCTTGTTTGTAATTTCAGCATCGATATTCTTAGCATACTCAAATGCAAGTGTTGTGTTGATGAGCTTGCAGTTTTTCATTGTAAGATTGTCGATGTAGCAAAGTCCCTGAAGACTTTCGATAGTACAATTAACAAATGTAAGATTCTTTGCATTCCAGCCAAGATATTCGCCGCAGATGTAAGAATCGTAAACTGTAACATTTTCTGTGTTCCAGAAAGCATCCTTTGATAAAAGCACTGAATTACGAATAGTAATGTTGCAGGCACCATCAAATGAATAGTTTCCATCTAATCTTAGGTTATCGATTTCGATTCCCTGTGAATTCATAGCAAAATAATGTCCCTTTGCAGTTACATTGTTAAGCTTGATATTTTTACACATCCAGAAGGTTTCCTCAGCGTTTGTTAAATCAACATTATCAAGTGTTACACCATCACATCTACGGAAATTCTTAGGTGCTGTAATAAGAGAATCCTTCACAGTGATGTTGTTTGTGTACCAAACTCCTGAACGGGCCATCTCAAACCAGTTGCAGTTTGTTACGTTGATATTATTTGAATACCACATTGGATATTTCCATTTAAACTGTGAATTGTAAACCTCTATATTCTTGCTTTCCTTTAAAGGAGATTCTCCATCATCAAAAACAGAATCATAGATCTTTGCACCATCCTCTGCGAAAAGCGCTCTCTCCCCTTTAAAAAACTGCTGTCTATATTCTTTCATTCTATACCTCCGAACTATCTTTCATTAATACAAGAAAGATTTTATCACTTGGAGTTAACTCCAAGTCAAGTGATCTATTAACTTACATTTACATTCTATCACCAATATTCAATTTTGTAAAATTAAATAGTACGCTTTGAGTTCAG
>JAEEGF012314421.1_pt1 | contig 16219 bp, 8 predicted proteins | sample 9134171 | NCBI WGS metagenome assembly JAEEGF01 (sample SAMN16246542, study PRJNA631951) | gut metagenome | biome: gut microbiome; feature: rumen; material: AP-attached | host: Bos | place: Iran: Karaj | collected 2018-10
AAACCGGCATCAGAAGAGCTTCGAAATCGGCGGAAATCTTCCTCACCGCCGGCTCTTCTGCCCTTAAGCCCCGTTGTTCTCGTTCCGGGCAGCTTCCTCCGCCCGGGCCGCAGCCTCCAGCTCTCTCAGGCTGGCGGTGAGACCGGCCACAACGCTCTCCCGGTTTTTCCAGAAGTCCGGAGTCCAGAAGCGGAGGATCTTCCAGCCCAGCCCCCGGAGCACTCCGGGCTGTCCCGAGAAGCGATCCACCGCGCAGGGAGTGTTCCGGTACACAAGGCCGTCCGCCATAATGCCCGCCAGATAGCGATCCGGGTTTCCGGGATCCCTTACGGCGAGATCCACCCGGAAGGAGGAGGTGCCCACTCCGGTTCTGCTGTCAAAGCCGGCTTCCTTCAGGATCTCGGCCAGCTTTTCCACCAGAATGTCCTTTTCCCGCCGGCCGGTTTCCAGCTGCCGGGTCATGGAGGAGGCGCCGTTTCGGGCATACTTCAGGAATTCAAAGAGACCGGACACGCCCCGGGAGGTGGCTGCGGTGATCCTGCCATCCTCGGGTTCGATGGAGGTGAATACCACCATTTCCTTCTTGGCCCGGGTTACCGCCACGTTAAGCCGGCGTTCGCCGCCGTCGCGGTTCAGGGGGCCGAAGTTCATGGAAACCTTGCCGTCCTTGTCCCGGCCGAATCCGACTGAAAACACGATAACATCCCTTTCATCGCCCTGCACGTTCTCCAGGTTCTTCACAAAAAGAGGCTCGGGGCCGCTGTTGGCTTTGGCGTCCAGATCCGGATTGTCCCGGAACATGTCAGAAAGGTCATCCTCGATCTGCGCCTGCTGCTTGGAATTAAAGGTCACAATGCCCACGGAGGTATTGCTGTTCCTGGGATCCTTAAGGAAATCCCGGATATAGGCCGTAACCGCCTTGCTTTCATCAGGGTTGGTGGACTTGCCGCCCCGGTCATAAACGCCGTTCACAAAGTGATACTGCACCCGGGAGTTCATGTCATCCGGCGACGGGAAGGTATAGAGCCTGCTCTCATAGTACATGGTATTGCTGAAGGAAATCAGACTTTCATGACGGGAACGGTAGTGCCAGCTCAGGGTTTTCACCGGCATGCCCAAAGTCATGCAGTCATCAAGCACGCTTTCCAGATCGGCGATATCCGATTCCTCCTCGGCCTGCCGGGCTTCAAAGAAGTCCGTGGGAGGCATCTGCTTGGGATCTCCCACCACAATCACCTGGCGGCCCCGGCCAATGGCTCCCACGGCTTCCGAGGTGGGGAGCTGGGAGGCTTCGTCAAAGATAATGAGATCAAAGCTGTACAGACTGGGATCCAGATACTGCGCCACGGAAATGGGGCTCATCAGCATGCAGGGAGCTATTCCGGGCATGAGATGCGGCGTCTTGTTAAAGATCTGCCTGATGGAGGAACCCCGGCCGCGGCTCTTCTTGGCCTTCTCGAAAAAGGTGATTTCCTCCTGAATGGCAGCATCGGAACTGTTCTTAAGCTGGTTCTTTTCAGCGGTAAGCTGCTCGATGAGATGCTGTCCGGAGAGCTTCCGGAAGGAGGCGGCATCTTCATTAAAGCGCGCGATGCGATCCTCGAAGATCTCAGGATGGAATTCGGAAAGAGCCTCATTCTGGCTGAACTGCCACTCAATAAGAGACTTCGCGAAGAGAGCCCGGGCATAGCCCTCCCCGGCGGAAGCGGGAACCCGGCCCTCCAGAAGCGCCCGGACGAGCTCGGCAAACCCTGACATCCGGAGGGTTCTCAGCCGCTTATTGATCTCCAGCCAGGAACCGATATCCCCCGGCCGATCCGCCCAGCCCTGAGCCCGATCCGCCAGCTTAAGAGGATCCCCGGGGAGCAGCGTGTCATCAATGCTGTAAAACTCCTTAAGCTTCTTAACCCCTTCCGAAAACTCCGCAAAAGGCTTCTTAAAGGCCGTAAGAGCCTGCAGTCTTTCCCGGAAATCCCCGGAAACCGCATTCTTCGAAAGAGCCTCCCGGAGAGAAGACTTTTCCCCGGGCTCCAGTCCGGAAGAGAGAGCGCCGTGAAGAGCGTCCAGGGTGTCCAGAAGTCCCCGGGCCTTTTCGGGATCCTTTTCCAGAAGTGCGGCAAAGTCGCCGTTCATCCGGCGTACCTTCTCCAGAGCTTCATTAAGGCTGTTCTTAAGATCCTGAATCCCCAGAGCCGTTCCCATGAGCTCCTCATAGTTGTCGCTGGTAACCTTCACCTCCGTGCCCAGAGCCCGCTGGAGCCGGCCTACGGATTTCCCGTGCGCCAGATATCTCATAATAAAGAACCGCTGACTGTCCAGCTTCCAGATCTTAAGCTCCTCCCGGAGATTTAGCTGGAAGACGTCCTCGGCATTGGGCCCCAGCTTCCGGAGATCCTCCCTGATGCGAAGAGCCGTATCCGCTCCCGCCCCGGCTTCCTTAACAAAGCCCGGAATATCCGGAAGAGACAGGAGCGCAAAATCCATATCCTCCCGGCCGAGAGCTTCTTCGATGCCGGAAAGGATGCCCTGAAGCCTCTCCAGAGTAAGGCCGGAGCTCGCAAAGCCCATGAGATCCGTAACCGCCTTAACCCCGTCCCGGAGCCCCCGGACGGCGGCGCCGAAGGCGGCCGCGTCCAGGCCGGAGGCCCCCTCCGGCCTTTTGGCCAGAGCGCTTTCAAAGAAGGTGTAGCTGTTAAGGGCCTGATCCCGCACCAGAATCTTAAGCTCCCGGAGGGCCTGATCCGCATCCTGAATCATGGCGGCATCGATATCAGGCAGGTTGTCCGGAGAAATGGCGATCCCGGGTTCCTGACCGGTTTTAAGGAGCTCCCCGAAGGCGCCGTAAACGGACATGCCGGCTGCTATGGGAGTATGAAGAGCGGATACCTCGGCATTAAGGTCTTTCCGCGCCGCATTAAGCCGGTTCTTTACGATTTCGTATTCCATCCCGGCTGAGGTCTCGGGATCCGGCACGGCAATGCTGAGCCGCTCCAGGAAGCGGGACTTGGTCATGGTGTTGGAATGAAGCTCGAGACAGAAGGGAGCCAGCCCCAGCTTGGTGAGCCGATCCTGCACCACCTCCAGAGCCGCCATTTTCGCAGCCACGAACAGCACCTTTTTCTTAGCTTCCAGAGCAGAGGCAATGATGTTGGTAATGGTCTGGGACTTTCCGGTGCCCGGAGGCCCCTCCAGCACAAAGCTTTTGCCGGACATGGCCGCCATCACCGCATCAAGCTGGCTGGAATCCGCCTGAATGGGCTGACAGATCTTCCCGAAGGGCACCCGGTCGTCCACCGTCTCCGGAACCTCCTCCGGGCCGAACTGCGGGAGACCGGCGCATTTCCCGTCGGCCAGAGAGGCATACACGGGACTCCGGCTCCGGAGCATCTCGCTGTTATTGCTGAGATCCTGCCACATGACGAATTTCCGGAAGGAAAAGTTCCCGAGACAGACGGTTTTCAGGATCTTCCAGCCCGGAGGCAGCACCTGAAGAATCATGTCCTTGACTTCATCCACCGCCACCCCGAATTCATCCAGGGGGAGCTTGCTCAATGAAGCCCGGAGATCAATCCCGAAGAGCTGTCTCATAAGCTCGATAAGGGAATAGTTGACCATGAGCTCCTCGTCCCGTACCTTAATGGCGTAGCTCTCTCCCCGGCTTTCCTTTTTGATGTCCACGGGAAGGAGGAAGAGCGGAGCTTCGTGCTGCTTCTTCGCGGCGGTGTCGTCCTGCCAGAGCACGCTGAAAAGGGAGAGAAAGAGGGAATTCGCGCCGTTCTCGTCGTTGGAGGATTTGGCCTCGGAGGCCAGCTTTTTAAGCACCTGCTCCAGGGATTTCCGGGTTTCGTTCTTCACAAAGAGCATCCCCCGATCCGTAAGAGCCCTGATCACCATGTCATTAAGCTCGGGGGTAAGCTCTAGGGTTTCGGGATTCATGCCCTTGTTGAAGAATTCCGCATTGACCTCGGGCACGGCCACCAGTTTGAAGAACTTCTGATCATGCTCCCGGAACACGTCCTCCAGCTTGTCGGGATCGCTCATGTAGATCCGGGCCACAGCTCCCGCGGAGGTCTTCATGTTCAGGAGGCGGTTTCTGGTGGTGAGATCCAGAAGCTTGTTCTCCCAGATCTGCTCCCGGGTTACCGGGCCGCCCTGCTTCAGCATGGCCATATTGGTTTTGACGGCCACGCTGCCGGATTCTGAGCTGAGATCCCGGACAAAGCGGGGATCCTCGGTGAGCACCAGAGCTCCCGCGGCATCCCGGGACACCTCCGGAAGGGGCTTTATGCGGCGCTCCCGGCAGACGGCAATGGCCACGCACCCGAAAAAGGACTTCTCGGCAAAGGCCTTGCCGGCGGCATCCGCTGCCTGATTAAAGAGGACATCCTTGGAGAGGCAGGTGGTTTCCACCATGAGAATATCCTGTCTTTCCCGGGCCCGGTATACCAGATCCCGATCCGTCACCACAGCGTCATGGAAAACCGGCTCCTCGGTAAGCTCCACTCCGGCAAAGGCATGTCCGTCCACCAGGAATAACAGCGGGCGGAGTCCCGCATGCTCCAGAAGGGAGGCATAAAAACAGGTGGTGTCCAGACAGGTGCCGGTCTTTTCATTTATGATCTGGGTAACCGAGCGCACCCGCTGCCCCTCAAAGGAGGCCGGCGGCATGCGGTAGGTGAGCCCCAGTTCCCGAGCGGCGGTGTAGAGGGCTTCGGCCTGCAGGGCCACATACTGGGGATCCTGGGACTGATAGCCGTTAAATCCCGGAAATGACCGGGAGGCATAGCGGTCATCCCGAGAGAGAATGCCCCGGAGAAGCTCCTCCGCTCTCCCCACAAGCTGAGTTATGGGCGGGGAATTGGGGGTAACAAAGGCCGCAAGGAGCTCCTGATTCATGTTCCACTGATTGTAGGGGGTGATCTCCAAAGGCTCAGAGGCCCAGGCAATAAGCTCGCCGAAGCTGTTTACCACCGTAACCTCCACCGAGGTGGCCACCGTCTCCGTAAGCTCGGCGAACTTCGCTACCTTAAGCCGGAGATCCGCAAGCCTCCCGGATACGGAGATCCGGGAGCCCCGCTGCAAAACATCGGCCTTGATCTCCATAGGCTCAAACACCTCGTAATCGCAGGAGATCTGAATGGTGATATCCTCAAAATCCCGCTCCGGACTGAAAAAACGGATATCCGAAATCAGAGGAAAGCCGGCCTGATAAAGAGCCAGGTTCAGGTAGCGGCGGGAAATAATCTCGATTTCAATGTTGCGATTTTCCGGAGATGCGGAATTGCTTCCGGAGGCGTTCCCGCCTTTGCTGTCATGGCGGTCGGTTGGCATATTGTTTTCATCCATGGTGGTGTCTCTCCCCTCCCGGGAGCTCCCGTAAAGTAGTTGACTGTTGTATTCGGTATGGCAGTTTCCGGGGCGATTCGGGCTTATCCCGTATCTCAGGCTGTCTGCCTGAACAGCCTGATTGACCGCCTCAGTAAGTTTCCGGCGGGATGCCGCAGGATCACGGTACCAGGCTATATCCATCCGGAAAAATTTCCAGCCCCGCTCCTCCAGACGCTCCTGCCGGTAAATATCATTATCACGATCCGCGGGCTTCGTATGATACGCCTGGCCGTCGTATTCAATAGCAAGAACGTAATGGCCGGTGGCGGGATTTTTTACCGCGAGATCTATCCGGTACCGGAGTTCGGCATCCCATACCTGGGAATCCGTCGCAAAGCCCTGCTGCCTCAGGTAATGCAAAATCTCATATTCCGGCTCCGATTCCGGCCGTTCCTGCCTTTTAGGATAGCCCCGGGGCGCCGGCGGGAAAGCAGCATTCCGGGTTTCCGGAAGATCTTCGCCGGCACCGGAGCTTATTTCTGACAGATCTTTCATGAAGCCAGGATCCCTTATCCGCGTAATAACAAAGGTTTTTCCGCCGGAAATAATAATCTTTGCAGATTTGGGACAAAGTATACCATTCACCGGGGAATTGCCCGCAAAAAAGGGAATCCGGGATGCCAGAACATTGGATTAGGTCATTTTTTCCGGTGATCCGGCGGTTCTGCCCTTCCGCCTCTCCGGAGTACTCTCAAGCTCCGGCTCCCCTGAAGCTCCGGACATCATTATGAAATCAAGACGTCATATGAAACCAAGGGCGGCAATAAAAAAGCTGGGGGATTTTCCGGTCTCCCGCAAAATCCCCCTTTCTCTCTTGCCTGTCCTTCCCTTCATCTGAGAGAAGTCAGTGTCCGGATCCGGCTCAGCCTATTTTTATGTCAAAAAGCTGCGTAATCATTACCGTGATAATCAGAGCCGGAATCAGAAAACGCACCAGGAACATGAACATCGGGAACCAGACAAAGCGGACGGTGCCCCGGGAGGTAAGTTCATCCAGCACATCCTCGGAGGACATTTTCCAGCCCACGAAGAGCGCGGCGCCAAGACCGGTGAGCGGCAGCACCAGCCGGGAGGTGGTGTAGTCCAGGAAATCAAAGAAGTTCATCCCGAAAAGATGAACATCGGAAAGCGGCCCCATGGAAAGAGAGGATACCACCCCGACAGCGGTGCCCGCCACGGTTACCGCAAGCGCGGCCCGGGCCCGGGTCATTTGGGCCTTGTCCGCCAGGAAGGCCGTGGCCACCTCATGAAGGAACATGGCGGAGGTAACGGCAGCCACAAAAAGAATGAAGTAGAAGGATACCGGAATCAGCCAGTTCAGGAAAGCGTGATCCGCCAGAGAGGAATTAAAGACGCCGGGGAGGGAGATAAACACCAGACCGGCTCCCGAGGACGGGGAGGCCCCTGCAACGGAAAACACCGCCGGGAAAATGATAAGACCGGCCATTATCGCCACCAGAGTGTCCATGAAGCCTACGGACACCGCTGTGCGATTCAGATTCACATGCTCCGGAAAATACGAAGCGTAGGTCACGAGGCCCATGCCGATGGAAAGGGAATAGAAGCACTGGCCGATGGCAGACAGGAACACGCCTGCGGTGAGATAGTCGGGATTGAAGGTGAAGAGGAAATCCAGAGCCTTGCTGAGTCCCGGCATGGTAAAGGCAAAGCCCACCAGAAGCACCATGATCAAAAACAGCATGGGCATCAGAATGCGGGAGGCCATTTCGATGCCGTTCTTGACTCCGGCCACAATAATAAAATGAATGATCCCCATGGTAATGAGCAGGGTAATAAGCGGCTTCCAGGGATCCGACACGAAGCCGGTGAAGGTGCCGGCATAAAGATCCCCGGAGGCGGAGCCGGAACTCATTAAGGCCCCGATTTCCTGCAATTGTCCGGAAACGGCCTCCCAAAGGTAGTAAAGCACCCAGCCTACCACCACATTGTAGTAGCAGAAGATCACAAAGGCCACGAAAGCGGAGGCGTACCCGACAAACTGCCATTTGGAATCGGGAGCCAGGAGAGTATAGGCCTGGCCCACATTGGCCCGGCTGCGTCTCCCGATGACGAATTCGGTCAGCAGGAGCGGAAGGCCGAAAACGAGAATAACAATAAGATAAAACAGCAGAAAGGCCGAACCGCCGTTCTCGCCGGTCTGGGTGGGGAAACGCCAGATATTTCCCAGCCCCACGGCAGAGCCGGCTGCCGCCAGCACTCCCGCAAGCGCGGTGGAAAACTTATGGGCGCTTTTGGTATCGCTCTTGGAATCACTCATAGAAACCGCCTGTTAAAAAAACAAAAACCGCGGAATTTTAGCAGACTTTTGCGGAGACGCCCCCAAACCTGTCCGGATCCGGCAGCAAAAATGCGTGTCCCGGACAAAAACAAAGGCAGCCCGGAGACGGATCTGATGAAAGAGTTCATGTAATGCGGAATCGGAGTCTCCGGGAACCGGCATTTTCTGAAAAATCCGCCCTGATCCCGCAAATCCCCTCCCGCCCTGCTGAAATCAGCCGGAAATCGTTGCAAAAATTGTGACGCACTTTACAATAAATAACGGAGCGGCAAAAAAGCGACAGCTCCCGGCACAAAACAAAGGTTAGTTGCCGCTGCCGCCGAAAAACGGTTCCGCACCGCTTTTAACAGTTATTAAAGGAGATCTCTATGAAATTTAAATGCAAGATCTGCGGTTTCGTCTGCGAAGCTGACCAGGCTCCGGACATCTGCCCGAAGTGCCAGAAGGAAGGCGTTATGGAAGCTCTTCCGAAAAACAAGTATGCCGGCACCAAAACCGAAAAGAATCTCCAGGAAGCCTTTGCCGGAGAGTCCATGGCCCGGAACAAGTACACCTATTTCGCCTCCGTGGCCAAGAAGTCCGGCTATGAGCAGATTGCCGCCCTGTTCCTGAAAACCGCTGAGAATGAAAAGGAGCACGCCAAGCTGTGGTTCAAGGCTCTGGGTGGTATCGGCAGCGTGGAGGAAAATCTTCTGGAAGCCGCCGAGGGTGAAAACCACGAGTGGACTGACATGTACGAACGCATGGCCCGGGAAGCCGAAGAGGAAGGCTTTGCCGAACTGGCCGAACAGTTCCGCGGCGTGGCTGCCATTGAAAAGCATCACGAGGAACGCTACCGGAAGCTGCTTCAGAACATCAAAAACAAGGAGGTGTTCGACAGAGCCGGGGTTCATATCTGGGAATGCCGTAACTGCGGACATATTGTAGTAGGCACTAGCGCCCCCGAGGTTTGCCCGGTATGCAACCATCCCAGAAGCTTCTTTGAAATTTCTGCCGAAAACTACTGATTAAGGCCGGAGGATCGTCCTTGCCCAAAACGGGCTGGATGAGTCCAGAAACCGAAAAACGGGCTTCTCAGGAGGCCCTTTTTTATGTCCGGGAAAAATGCCGCGACACCGGCGGAAAAGCACCGTGAACCGGCAAGGACGACAACTGACCTGAGAAATCAGAACCCGCTTAGTCCTCATCCCCCGCAGAACAGAGACATGGGATGGCATGACAGAAGAACCGGGACACGGCAAGGCAAGGCATGGTCTGACCGCAGGGAGGCCGGAAAGAGATTTTACTCAGCGGAGCAGGAAGGCTGCTTCTTCTTATCCTCTGGAAGAGACTTAACCGTTACTCTGAGATCCTCGGAAACCGCAAGCTCATAGTCATGGCACTGACAGCGGAGCCGGGGATTGCCATGACTCATCTCCTCTTTTATCCTGAGGAAAGCAGTGCCGGGCTTTTTGCCCTCTATGATAAACACCTTGTCATAGCCGGCGCCCCGGAGTCTCTCATGATCCTTCTTCTTGTAGCGTCTGTCCGTGGTGATAACGGCAATGTCGGAAGCAAACTCCGCCTCGTAAGAGGGGCCGCCGCCGTCAAAGGAATGAAAGGAGAGCTCCAGAGGCTTTGGCCCTTCCTGGGCCCGGGCTTCCCGGGCGGTGAAGAGGATTCCCCCCAGAACTCCGGCAGAGACCAGAAGGAGCAGCATAATGACAGCGAAGATTTTCATAAAGCCTCCTCGGGGATTCAGATCAAAAAAGCCCTCTTCCTGAGATCATAGCAGAAACGGGGGCGGTAAAAACAGCGAGCAAATAAGATCAGGCAGTTACAAAGGTAAAATACTCCCGAATGCTGTTTAAAAAAGGCGTTGGCGTCGCTCTGAAGGAACAGGGAAGATTCGTTTTCCTGCTGATGACAGTCCGGTTACGGGCGGTCATAATAACCAGGCGAATTTTTGCCCGGGAAATCGCCACGTAAAATTTGCGGGCATCCTCCCTTTTCTTTTCGGGAGTATCAGAGAAATAGAAAGGATACACCTGGTCAATGGCGTTCAGCACCAGAACATTCTCAAATTCCAAACCCTTGGCTTTATGAACCGTGGAAATAAATATTTTTTCATTAATGATCCTGCTTTCGCAAAGATCCGCTTCCCTGAAGGTTCTTAATTCCACGGCATGATTGAACAATTGCTCGTAAAGATTATTTTCAGCTGACTTATTAACAACCTCGCTGTCAATAAATTTCACGATATAATCAAATTTGCCGCATTCCTCGCAAAGTCCCATTTTGACAAAATGCGCATACAGCCATTTCATTTCGGAAGCCAGCACGCTTTCATGTTCCGAATTGCCCCGGAGGGACGAGATCACCTGCTCCGTGTGCTGCCACGCCTGAAGATATTTGGCCCTGAGGAGATCAATTACCGCCCGGTTCTCTTCAAAAAAGCAAAACTGACTTTCTCTGACTGCGGTATACTGCCCGATGCAATATTCCAAAAGGTTTGCAGTTGCCTCGGCATCATCATCGGCCAAATGAGAATTCTGTCCCTCGAGATCAAACACCTTCAGCAAATTTACCAGCTTGTAGCTGCTGAGGTGGGGTCTTACCAGCCGGCTGATTTTCAGGGTATCAAAATATACCGGATGCCTGACGGTAAAGTCATAAAAGCCCAGATCCCGTTTTAAATTATTGTCTAATATCCGGTAGTCATAATCGGCGTTATGAGCTACAAGAGCGCCTGCATCCGCTATAAAGTCAAGAAACAGCTGTAACCCGGCGGATCTTTCATATTTGACAGTTTCGGGATTGCTGTATTCCGCCAGCAGAGGATTAACAATATCCCCCAGCATGGCCGGAATTTCCTTTTCGGTTTTAAGAATAATATTAAACCTTGCGGTTATGTCTCCGGCAAAAATTTTAACTGCCGCTATTTGCACAATATCATCGTTATAAACATCAAGCCCGGTGGTTTCCGTATCGAATATAACCATTTCACCGTTATACTTATGGGAGGCCTCTTCCATATAGGAGGTGTAATTATCATAGCGGAGGAGATCGGACGGGCTTATCATATTGTCAAACAGCTGTTTCACAAATTCCCGGGACTTCGCATACTGATTGCGCCCCTCAAACAATTTAAGATGCCGGAAAATCTTAGCCCAGGCAATGAGATTGCTGTCTTGAACAAAGGTGGTGAGATGCGAAAACAGGAGGGTTATCGTCCGGGACAGAAAGGCATCCTGTCCGGATACCTTGAAGTGACTTACCCCCGCATCCAGAAAGCGGCGGCTGAGCTCGTCGGCGTCCTTGTTGTTAGTTACCACAAGAGCGATTCTCTGCTGATCATTTTCATGCCGGGGAGTCTCACCTGATACCCAGCGGCAAAACCTGAGCGCCATGCTGATCTCCCGGGAAAAATTCTCGGATTCCACGATCAGCAAATCATTCTTCACCGGAGCTTCATTTTTAACAGGCCGGGGCAGCAGCGCGGGATCCATGTCCAGCTGATAATTGGCGTAGGTATTATAAATATTCAGGAGATAGCTGGGAGACCGGTAATTATTGTAAAGACGATGAATATTGCCCTGACAGCGGTTTTTTATTATGTTGAGCTGCTCCTGACTGGCGCCCATAAAGGAAAATATGGCCTGCTGTTCATCGCCCAAATAGAGCACACAGGTGTTTTTGTCAGCTGCCAGCAGTAAATCGCATATGGCGAGCTGGAGGGGATTAAGATCCTGCACCTCATCGATCTGCATCCAGGTAAAGCGCCGGTGTCCGCTTTGGGGATCCCTGAGCGCGGTATAGGTTTTAAGGAGAAGGTCATCAAAATCCAGCGCCGCGAATTTTTTCTTATACTCGGCATAGCGTCTGGCAATTTTTACCCGGTTAAGGCCCTTTTTGCAGGTATCCGGTAAAAAAAGATTTTCAGATCTGACTTTTTGATAAAAGCCTGCGGCATTGTCAAAAAGCTCAAGCTCATCGCAGCCAAAGTAATCCGTCAGCCAGCCTATTGCTTCATACTTGTCATAAAGCATTACCTCATGATGATGCCTTAGCTGGTACATATAGGAGGCGATATGCGCGATAGAGTCAAGCGCGTTTTTTAAGTCAAATTCCAGATTGTCGGCATCATCTTCATCCCTGTTTATCAGAGAGAGAAGAATGCCGTAAACATCATACTCGTCAAGAATGGAAGCTGTTAACGGGATATAGCCGTTATCAAACAGAAAACGCGAACAGAAGCGGTGCACATTGCCCACAAAAATCTCCGAGGTATCCGCGCCGCAGTTACTCTGAATCCGGGCCAGCATGCCCCGGGAGGCTCGGTTGGTAAAGGTAAGGCAGGCCATGCCTTTAGGATCAGCCCCCCGCTCCAGAGCCCGTTTGATTCTCTCGGCCAGAATGTCGGTTTTGCCGCAGCCGGGGGGAGCCAGAACGAGATGACAGCCCTTATTGATGTTTATAACCTCGTTCTGCGATTGATCTCTTACTTTTATCTCATCAGCGTTCATCATATTAATAAACCTTTGCGAGCTGTTCAAACCGTCAGTATCAGGCCTGACAATTTCAGCGTAAAAATCATCCCGGCTCCGAAAAATCATCCTTGTTCCTGAAGATCTCTGTCTTTACTCCGGTCTCAAATATTGATCTTTATCCTTCTCAGTATCGGCAGTCTTGCATATTATCAGACAGCAGGTTCATTTTATGGATAACGGGATGAGGACTTATAGCATGAGACTTTCCGCCAGAATTATCATTGCCGGTTTTTCGCTGTCATCCGGAATTTTGCTGCTTTTGCTGACAGCAGGCGAAGCTGCGGCACATGCCAGATCCCAGGATTTCCTTATCTTTGGGGCTGCCGTTTCCTCCGGGGCCGGAAGCGGCGAGATTTCCGCCGCTCCTCGTCCTCAGGAAACTCTCCCGGAAAGCTTTATCTCTCCGGGGACTCTCATGCTGGCCAAGGGAGGACGCGGAGGAGGCCGCCCGGCACCCCGGCCCGCCCCGAAATCCGGTAAAAAAGACACCGTGAGGTCAGGTTCTTCCGGGAACTTGCCCTATTACTCTTCCGGATCCGCCAAGGAGCCCCGCAAATCCGAAAGATATTCCACCTGGGGCAGTCCTGCAAAACCCTTTGACGAGTGCGAATGGTGCGAGGACTGCTCGGATCCGGAATGCGAGGATTGCGAAGACTGCGAGGAATAAGATGACGGCGAAGCTTGCAGCAACTGCGAGTAATCGGTAATCCCCCGGGGGATCCGATCTCAGCTTCAGGCGGAAAAACCGCGCTTAAAGAGCATCCCGGCCGCCGCACATCTCCATAATCCGTTCCGTTTCCTCATCGGGCTCCTTTATCTCCGCGAGTACCATCCGGGCCTTCCGAAAATCATAAACCGGATTGGTTCTGAAGGTGCCGGCGGAGTAGATCAGGGCCAGAGTTTTCCGGGCCCCCGTAGCGTCATCCTGCTGATGTCTTTTAATGCAGGCAATGAGATCCTTAACCCGGGGCGCCAGATCCCGGACATGCACCCGGTAGTAAACGGAAAGAAGGCGGATGGCTTCTCTGATGCCCAGATCCGCTGCCCTGATAAGGAGATCCGCCCTTTCGGAAATCTTTTCCGGGCCGTCATCGTAATCCAGGGTTCCCTGAGCGAACACCAGAAGAAGCTCGGCGGCGCCGGTGGTTTTAAGAGCGTCCTCAAGGAGCTCCTGGGCCCGGGCCAGAGCTTCCTCGTCTCCCAGGGCAAGAAGACCCCGCAAGGCAGTTTCCGCCGCCATAATATAGCCGTGATCCCGGTAAAGGAGCAGGGCTTCCCTGGCGTAGGCTTCCGCGGAGCCCATGTTGCCGCTTTCCACCGCCTCCCGGAGATATTCCCGGAGGCAGAATACCCGGGCGTAGCTGCTCCCGAGACAGATGCTCCGGAGGATCCAGTCCCGGAAGGCCCGGAGGTTTTCGGGATTGTCCCGCCGGGCGCCGTATTCCGTGGCCGCAAAAAGAGCCATTTTCGCATTGCCATGGGAGGCCTCCTCCAAACACTTCTTAAAGTAGGTGCCAAAATCCGCCCCTTCCGGAATCAGGTCTCTTCCGGTCTCGGCGTTATATTCCTGTTCAAAACGGTTCCTGAAAAGTTCTTCCGGTATCTTCATAAAAACCTCGGTATCAGACTCAGACTGCCCCATGAAACCAGTTCCGGCGGCATGACATTTACCGCAATTATAGCGTTATCGCGATATTCCGCCTGTGGCGTAATTCCGGTTTTACGCAAGATGAAAACCTTTGCCTGCCGGGGAACTTTTTCAGCGTCTGGAAGTCCTAGGTTTTACCGGAGTTCACATATCCTGACAGCAAAAAGAGAAATCTCTCGGGTTATGTTCCGGCATGACTTACAATGCATAGTTTTTTTAATGCCTGTCTGTTTCCGGAAGGCTTTCCCGCAGACAGCCGCATCCGCTCCCATTCCTTAGTCAGGGGCCGGATACGGAACGGCAAATTCATAGCATTTACTTAGCATGAGGCGCGCATGAAGATTCTTAAAGCTGGTATGGCTGCAGTTCCCCTGATCCTGGGACTGGCCGCGTTCACCCCGGATCCCTGCAGTGCAGAGACCGTTGACTACGCCAAAATGAAGCGCGAAATCGGCCAGGCCGAATACTACGTCAGGGAATTTGAAAAGGAAGTCGCCCTGCAGCATGGCGGGGAAAAGATGGTCTGGCGTTCCAAAAAGGACGCCCTCACCAAGGTGCAGGCCCTGAAGGAAAAGTATCCCGACGATCCGGATGTGGAGGCTCTCTTTCAGCGCACCAAAATCACCCTCATGAAAAGCAAGGGGGACTACACCGAGGTGCATCCGGAATGGGTAGCCTATAAGAAGAAGGAAGAGGAGCTCCGGAATACCATTTCCGCCATCGGCGACCGGGACTTTGAAAAGTTCCTGAACGATCACCGCGCCGACATTATCCCCTCAGCCCCCATCCCCAATCCCAACGCGGTGTCCATTTCCGACATCAAGGACAAGTACGTCGTTCTGGAAAACGTGGAGTATCCCTCCAATCAGTTCTACGGTCTTACCGGCGAATACCTCTGGCAGGGCAAGCCTTCTCTGGGCTACTACTTTATTAATATCTCCGAAAGAAACTGGCTGGGCCCCTACGAAGCCGTGAAGCGCTACCGCCGCACCGTGGACTCCAGTCTGGGCGACACCATCAAGTTTACCGTGCTGGGCAAGATCTCCGAGGTTATCGCGGAAAACCCCGATCCCGCCAAGAAGAAGGTGGGCGTGCCCCGGCTGGGCTGGGCCGTGCTGCCGGTGGCTCTGAAGGTTCCGGGACACGTGGCCGCCTTCTATAAGGAAAGCGCCGATGCTTCCGGGTATTTTGCCGGCGAGGATCAGGTAAAGCAGCTTAAGGAAGGCTGGTATTCCGTGAAGAGCATTCCGGCGGATGTCACTCCGGAAAGGCTCATGGAGATCTTCATGACCGCCATCAAGGAAAAGAACTTCGATCTGTACCTGGACTGCATCAATCCTGACCGTCAGGCCGGCCCGCAGGCTCCGGATCTGGTGCGCTATCACTGGGATCTCCATCAGGAACGCTTCCGGAAGGAATATGTGCATGCCACCTTTGACAAGGCCGAGATCAAGGTTATCAAGGGCTTTGACAACACCGATGAAGCAGAAAACTTCTTCCTGGACGATGAACAGCGAGCCATCCTGAACAAGACTCAGGGCGAGGTGGTGAAGCAGGCCACGGTCAACAGCAGAGCCTTTAACGAAAACGGCAAGCAGATAGGTTCCCCGCATCCCCACGTGCTCATCAAAAAAGGCAACGGCAGATGGTATGTGGAAGACTATGCCGCCCGGTTCTGATTATGAAAACGCGGCTTCAACAGTAACGGATGGAATAACAAATGAATCTTAAGAAATTGTCTCTTGCCCTGCTGGCCGTATGCAGCATGGCTCTTGCTCCGGCTTATGCAGCTCTTCAGGAAAAGGAAGATACCGATGTCTTTACCGTAAACGAGGTGATTGCCTCCCTGCAAAAAGGCAGTCAGACCTTTTTATCCAATGTCAAGGCGCATCCCATGGTTAAACAGACGCAGGATCCCTACTACCAGTACTACTGGATTGCCGGCGTGCTGTCTGACTGGGATAAGGACATGCTCCCCAAAAACATGCCCACAAAGCCTGAAAAGGTGCACTCTCTGAACGATACAGAAAAGGAACAGCTTGGGGTGATTCTCACGCTGGCCTCCGAAATCCGGGCTCTCCGGGGCGAGGCTTCCCGCCTGGCCATCTCAGTGAATTCCAGCAAGCTCACGGAATACGACCGCATTATGGGCTACACCTACGAATACCTTAACGGATCCTTCGGTGATGAATTTATCGAGACCATACAGGGAGCCGATGCCGCTGTGGACAAGTGCATGGACTATGTGAAACAGACCAGTTACTCTCCGAAAGGCGCCACCTGGAACAAGCTGCTCCAGTATTCCGGGATTCAGCAGTATGCCTTCGGCAGCAGCGGCAAGGCCTACAACATCAT
>JAEEGF010506413.1_pt1 | contig 16218 bp, 11 predicted proteins | sample 9134171 | NCBI WGS metagenome assembly JAEEGF01 (sample SAMN16246542, study PRJNA631951) | gut metagenome | biome: gut microbiome; feature: rumen; material: AP-attached | host: Bos | place: Iran: Karaj | collected 2018-10
TCTCCGGAAGACATCGAAGGTATGGCTGCTGCTGAGGGTGTCCTGACAGTCCGCGGTGGTATGACTTCCCACGCCGCCGTCGTTGCCAGAGGTATGGGCGAATGCTGCGTATCCGGCTGCGGTGACATCAAGATCGACTACGCCAAGAAGCAGTTCACACTGCATGACAAGGTATACAAGGAATTCGATTGGCTCTCACTCGATGGTTCTACCGGAAACATCTACGGTGAAGCGATCCCGACTGTTCCGGCTTCCATCTCCGGCGACTTCAAGAAGTTCATGAAGTGGGCTGATGAAAGAAGAAGACTCCAGATCAGAACCAATGCCGATACGCCGAAAGATGCAGCTCAGGCTGTCGAGTTCGGTGCAGAAGGTATCGGGCTTGTCAGAACGGAACACATGTTCTTCCAGGAAGACAAGATCAAGGCAATCAGAGAGATGATCGTCTCCACGACTGCCGATCAGAGAAAGAAAGCCCTCGAGAAAGTCCTGCCGTTACAGCAGAAAGACTTCGAAGGCATCTACGAAGCCATGAACGGCTTACCGGTAACCATCCGTTACCTGGATCCGCCTCTTCATGAATTCGTTCCGACCGGTGAAAAAGAACAGAAAGAACTGGCCAAGGAAATGGGCATGAGCCTGAAAGATTTCAAGGCTGTATGCGATTCCTTACACGAAGTGAACCCGATGATGGGTCACAGAGGCTGCCGTCTCGCTGTCACTTATCCGGAAATTGCTGAAATGCAGACCAAGGCCGTCATCAGAGCTGCCATCAAGACCAACAAGAAACATCCGAAGTGGAATGTTGTTCCTGAGATCATGATCCCGCTGGTAGGCGATGTTGCCGAGCTCAAGTATGTCAAGGACATCGTTGTCAAGACTGCTGATGAAGAGATCAAGAATGCAAAAGCCAAACTGGATTACCATGTCGGTACGATGATCGAGATCCCGCGTGCAGCATTACTGGCTGACGAGATCGCAAAAGAAGCAGAATTCTTCTCATTCGGTACCAATGACCTGACACAGATGACATTCGGCTTCTCAAGAGATGATGCCGGCAAGTTCTTAGGCTCATACTATGATGCCAAGATCTATGAACAGGATCCGTTTGCAAGATTAGACCAGCATGGTGTCGGCAAACTTGTCGAAATGGCTGCCAAACTCGGCAGATCGACTCGTCCGGATATCAAGCTCGGTATCTGCGGTGAACACGGCGGAGATCCTGCTTCCATCGAGTTCTGCGATAAGGTCGGTCTGACTTATGTCTCTTGCTCACCTTACAGAGTACCTATCGCCAGACTTGCTGCCGCACAGGCTGCCATCAAGAACGGCTTCAAACCCGCTGCCAAGAAAGCAGCCAAGAAACCGGCAAAGAAAACTGCCAAGAAAGCAGCTAAGAAAGCGAAATAAACAAAACGAAAGCTCTTCCATCGGAAGAGCTTTTCTTATGCCTTGAATGCTTCGTCTAGTTTTTTCCTCAAGAGATCCTTCGTATCCTGATCACAGAAAGCACCGTCCAGAGAATCATAAGTGCTTCTGATCAGCTGTTCATCGCTCACGCCGATCATCTTCAGCATATGATGTTCATGTAACAGATCGCTCTTGGAGAAGATCATGTTGTCGGTATTGACTGTTACTTTCAAACCCCTGGCCATCATCTGTCTGATCGGGTGTTGTGCATAATTGAGCGTGGTCTTGATATTGGAAGAGACACAGACCTCCAATGGGATATCCGCATCCAGCAATGCCTGAATATATCTTTCATCCTGGATACAGTCAATGCCGTGGCCGATGCGGTCCGGTTTCATCTCCAGTGCTTCCAGGATATGTTCACCGATACCCATCTCACCGGCATGGATCGTATAAGGAATCCCCTTTTCTTTCGCCAATGCGAATAACGGCGCATATTCCCTGAAATCACAGTTGTTTTCGTATCCCGCCAGATCAAGACCGACCAGTCCCTTCCCCAGCATCTTTTCCGATACCAGGATCGTTTCCAGATTTTCTTTCTCATTGAAAGCGGCAGAATCTCCCTTGTGCATCAGAGCGTTGATGATGCCGATCCTGATCGGAAAATCTTCCATTGCCTTGTTGGCGCCTTCGATCACTGCCTGCAATGCCTCCAATTGACTCAGACCTCTTTTGCAGTGCTGCTGCGAGGCAAAGCGCAGTTCCGCATAGATCAGGCCGATATCATTGAGCCTTCTGCTGAGATCATAGGTCGCTTCCACAAGATCCTCATATTCCTGTAAGACATTGATGACGATATCGAACTTCTTGAAGTTCTCGGCACTGTGTCCCTTATTCTTGACATAGAGGATATCATAGAAATCTTCAAAGCTCATGTCTTTGTCGATCGTCTGCCTCAGCAGTGATTTTTCATAAGCCCATCTGATGTTGAGCGATCCATCCAGATGGAGATGGAGTTCTATTTTTGATGTATTCATATCACTTTATATTATACAGTTTCGTGTATTTGTTTTTCAGATACCTGATGTAGTAATCCGGATCGAAACTCTCTCCGGTCGCCGACTGCAATATCTCATCAAAGGTATACAGGGCTCCGCAGTGCTGGACATTTTTCTTGAGATAATCCGTGATCTTTCTGAATTTCCCCTTCTCCAGCAGATCATCCAGATCCAGATCCTTTTCCATCTGATGCAGCAGCTGGGCACCGATGGCAGAACCTAATGCATAAGTCGGGAAGTAGCCGAAGGAAGCATCGGACCAGTGGATATCCTGCAAGATGCCCTCTGATGCCTTTTTCGCTTTCACGCCCAGATATTTTTCATACTTCTCATCCCAGAGTTCATCCAGATGTTCCAGATCAGCCTTGCCGGCGAAGATCAGTTTCTCCAGTTCGTATCGGATCAGGATATGTACCGGATATGTCAGTTCATCCGCTTCCGTACGGATCAGGGAACACTTGGATTTATTGACAGCTCTGATAAAATCATCCAGAGATACATTCCCCAGATTCTCAGGGAAGTAGCCCTGAAGTTTCGGATAAAGAAGTTTGAAGAACGATTTTCTTCTGCCCAGATAATTCTCGAAGAAACGGCTTTGCGATTCATGCATGCCCGAAGACATGTATCTGATAAAGATCAGATTGTCATACTTCGGATCGACCTGATGTTCGTAGAAGGCATGGCCACATTCATGGATCAGGGAGAAGATTGCTGCCGAGATATTGTGTTCGTCATAATTGGTCGTGACTCTGACATCGTTTCTTGAAAAACCGTTGGTGAAAGGATGTTCCGTGAGTCCCATATAGCCCCAGGAAGAAGAATAGCCCAGATAATCCATGATATCCTTCATGAACAGGGCCTGTTTCTCTGCCGGATAGTACAGATACAGGAAGGAATCATCGATCATATCCTGTTTCCTGTCGATCTTTTTAATGAACGGCAGAAGTTCCTTTCTGATCAGGGAGAAGAAACGGTCGTATTTCTTTCTGTCCATCCCCTCTTCAAAATCATCCAGATAGATGTCATAGGGATCCTTCTTCGGATCTCTTTTGTGTGCACGCTTCTTGGACAGATCAATGAGCTTCAGCAGCTGGTCTTTGAAAATGGAATAATCATCCTTCATCTTGGCTTCATACCAGTCATCGTTGCCCTTCATCATCGCCAGAGAGAATTCCATGATCTCTTCCCTGGTGAATTTCAGAACGTCTTCCAGAGACTTCTTTGCCAGGAAGATATCCCTGTTCATGACCTTGCCCAGATCCTGATCCGCCAGGAATAAGACAGCTTCCACATACTTGGGATCGGTCTGCAAGGCATAGAGTTCACCGTCGATGATGGAGATCATCTCGTTGCGGTACTCGCTTCCGTCTTTCGGTGCGATCGTCAGCCTGTCAAAACCGGCTGTCGCCAGCATCAGATGATAGGCCTGCATCTTTCTGATCTGATCCTTGTAGATCTTCATTGCTTCTTTTTTGTTCATATTGTTTTCCTCTTGAGAAAAACGGTGCTTAAAACACCGTTTTTATTCACTTTCCTTTTTCAGTATCTCTTCAATACGGTCGGCCTTGTCGAGTGTATCATCGACGATAAAAGTCAGATCGGGAATCTTGCGCAGTTTAAGACGTTTGGAAAGCTGTTTCTTGATCAGCCCCTTGGACTTTCTCAGAACTTCCAGTCCGTCTCTTTTCTTGTAGTTCTTTCCCAGAAAAGACACATAGACCTTGGCCGTATTGAGATCGGGAGCCACATCAACTTCCGTCACGGTCGGAAAACCGAGTTTGGGATCGTTGATCTCCTGAGAGATGATCATGGAGATCTCTCTCAAGAGCATGGAATCGATCTTGTCGACGCGGGCCATCAGTCTCTCTTGACCTCCTGGTCGACATAGCCTTCAATGATGTCAAGTTCCTTGATATCGTTGAAATTCTCGATCGTCATACCGCATTCATAACCTTCGGCAACTTCCTTGACGTCGTTTTCAAAACGGCGCAGAGAGCCCAGTTTTCCGGTATAGATGACGATGCCGTTTCTGATCAGACGGATTCCGCAGTCTCTGGTGATCTTGCCTTCCGTGATCATACAGCCGGCGATCGTACCGATCTTGGAGACCTTGTAGGTCTTTCTGACCTCGGCCTGACCGATGATGACTTCCTCATAGATCGGTGCCAGCATACCCTTCATGGCAGCTTCCATCTCTTCGACAGCCTTGTAGATGATGTTGTGGAGTCTGATTTCAACACCCTCATCCTGGGCTTTCTTCCTGACGTTGGCATCCGGTCTGACGTTGAAGCCGTAAATGACCGCATGGGATACCGATGCCAGGATGACATCGGACTCATTGATCGTACCGGCAGCTCTTCTGATGACGTTGACTTTGACACCGTCGACATCGATCTTGCTCAAAGAAGAAGCGACAGCTTCTGCCGTACCGGTAACATCTGACTTGACGATGACCGGGATCTCCTTGACATCACCGGCATCGATCTGGGACTTCAGATCATCCAGCGTCATCGCAACGGAAGCATTCCTGTCTTTCTCCAGTTTTGCCCTGGCTCTGGCCTGAGCGACAGCTCTGGCATCCTTGTCATCGGAGAACACCTTGAAGTTGTCTCCGGCGACCGGAACATCGTTTAAGCCGATGATCTCGACCGGTGTACCCGGCAGAGCTTCAGAGATCTCCTTGCCCATATCATCCGTCATCTTGCGGACCTTGCCATAGCAGGTTCCGACAACGATGGAATCAGACTGCCTTAAAGTACCGTTCTGTACCAGCAGTGTGGAGACAGGGCCTCTGCCCTTGTCCAGCTTGGCCTCAATGACCGTACCGGTAGCAAGTTTCTTGGGGTTGGCCTTCAGGTCTCTGACTTCGGCTACGACCAGGATGGTCTCCAGGATATCCTGAACACCGGCTCCGGTCTTGGCGGAACACTCGACATAGATCGTATCTCCGCCCCATTCTTCCGGCATCAGACCCAGTTCCGACATGGAATTCTTGACCTTTTCCGGATTGGCACCCGGCTTATCCATCTTGTTGACGGCAACGATGATCGGAACATCGGCTGCCTTGGCATGGTCGACTGCCTCGATGGTCTGAGGCATGACGCCGTCATCGGCAGCGACGACGATGATCGCGATATCGGTGACGCTCGCACCTCTGGCACGCATGGCTGTAAACGCTTCGTGTCCCGGTGTATCTAAGAACGTCACGAGCTTGTCGTTGACCTTGACCTGATAAGCACCGATGTGCTGCGTGATTCCGCCGAATTCTCCCTCAACGACTCTGGAATTACGGATATAATCCAGCAATGTCGTCTTGCCGTGGTCGACATGACCCATGATCGTAACGATCGGAGCTCTTTCAACCAGATCATTGGGATCGTCCTCTTCCGTATCGAGAAGTGTTTCGTCTTCCTGCGGTTCTTCCTTGGTGGCATCGACACCGAACTCCATACATACCAGTTCGACGTTTTCGTCATCCAGCGAGGAATTGATCGTCACCATCTTGCCCAGCATGAACAGGATCTTGATGATCTCACCGGAATTCTTGTGAAGCTTATTTGCCAGATCACCGACGGTGATCCCTTCCTGATAAGTAATGGCTTCGACTTTATCTTCTGTTTTTCTTTCGAAACTCTGGAAATTTCTCGGTTTCTTATTATTCAGATGTTTTTTGTACGTCTGTTTCGCCATGGCAATCCTCCTTCTTCAATTTCTTCAATAATGCATCTTTGAATCCTTCATCAATGATACCGATCAGTCTGACATTGTTTCTGCCGATCGCTGCAGAGAGCTCTTCGGCCGTAAAACAGTCGATATGACCGATATCATAGAAGTAACATTTCTTTTCGGCCCGCTGCCGGCTCTTTTCGGAAATATCGGAAGCGATCAGGATGATCCTGACCTTTCCGATGCGGTGATATACCTCTTCTCCAAGCACCGTCTTTCTGGCTCTGTAAGCCAGTCCGACGATGTTCAAAGCTTCATCCATTGATCACCTGTTCGATCTCTTCATAGACCGAATCCGGGATCTCTGTCTCCAGAGCCTTCGCGAGTACTTTTTTCTTTCTGGCAAGTTCCAGTGCTTCCATGCTTCTGGAGATGTAAGCACCCTTGCCGTTCAATTTGCCTGTCAGATCGACTTTGACTTCCCCTTCAGGCGTTCTCACAATACGCAAGAGTTCCTTCTTTGGGAAAGATTGATTCGTAGCCAGACATCTGCGCATTGGTATCTTTTTCATCAGTTCTCCTCGTAGTAATCCTCGTATTCATCGAAGTCGATGTCGTCATCGTTGATCCAGGAGTTCTCTTCTTCGTAAGCTTCTGCAGCTTCGATCTCTTCGAGCTCTTCCTCGGAATAGACAGGTTTGAACTTCTCGTCGTATTCCTTCTTCTCCAGATCTTCCGCTCTGACACGGCGGTCTTCATCGTCCTTCTTCTTGCGTCTCTTGGTCTCGGTCTTGGCTTCTTCCTTCTTGGAAGCATCCGCAAAGTCCTCGAACTTCGACTTGTATTCCGTCTTCGGAGTCAGCGGCTTTCTCGGCTGCTTCTTCGGCTTCACCGGTTCTTCAGCCTTGACTTCCTCTCTGACTTCTTCCTTGACTTCTTCCTTCTTCTCTTCTGTCTTTTCTTCGACGGCAGGAGCTTCTTCCTTCTTCTCTTCTGCACTTACCTTGGACAGATTGTCAGACGGGATCTCGACAACTTCTTCAAGCTTGCCTTCATCCATCTCTTCGATCGTCGTCTCATCGAAGCCTGTATCCTGAGCAGCCAGTTCTTTTTCAAATTCAGCTTTCTTTCTGGCAGCTTCTTCCTGCAGTTCGAGGAACTTTTTCTGTTCTCTTTCCTTGATGATCCTGACCTGATCGGCCTTGAACTGCATGACAGCCTCATCGACGTCGATGCCCAGTTCTTCGATCTCGCTCTGGGTCTTGATGTCGATCTTGCGGTTTGTCAGCTTGACAGCCAGTTTGGCATTCTTTCCTCTCTTGCCGATGGCAACGGAAAGCTTGTCATCATCGACTACGACGACCAAAGGCCTCTTGTTGTATTTTTCAGCTTCAGCGATCGCTTCTTCAGTCAGACTGGGATCGGTCAGCTCGTTCGCATAGAAACAGGCCTTGACTTCAGCCGGAGCCAGTGCGTTCTTGACCAGTTCACCGATATCGTCGTTCCATTCGAAAACATCGACTTTTTCACCCTTGATCTCACCGATGACGGCCTGAACTCTGGTACCTCTTGGACCGATGCAGGCGCCGATCGCATCGACATCGTCATTCTTGGAATAGACGGCCATCTTTGTTCTCTCGCCGGCATCCCTGGCGATCGCCTTGATCTCAACGAGACCCTGTGCGATCTCCGGAACTTCCTTTTCAAACAGTCTCTTGACGAACATCGCATCCGCTCTGGAAAGAACGACCTGGGAACCCTTGGAGTTCTTGGACACTTCCTTGATGATGCATCTGACGGACTGTCCTTCCCTGTAGATCTCGCCCGGGATCTGTTCCGACTTCAGAAGGATACCGATCGTATTCTTGATATCGACGAGAATGAATTTCTCTTCGATCGTCTTGATGATACCGGAGATCAGATCGAATTCCTTGTCCTTGTATTCATCATAGACTCTCTGCTTCTCATATTCCTTGATCCTCTGCTTCAGCATCTGCTTGGCAACGTTGATCGAAGTCCTGCCGATCTCACTGAAATCGACTTCCTCTTCGATGATGTCGCCGACCTTGACATCCGGATTGATCTTGATCGCTTCGGAATAAAGGATATCCAGCGTCTCATCGAAAGTCTCGGTCTCATCGTCGACGACGATCAGCTGATGATAGACGTGCATCTCGTTCTTTTCGATGACGACTCTCACCATCGCTTCCGGCGCATCGATGTGTTTCTGATACGTCTTGGCGATCGCTTCTTTCAGTGTTTCGATGATAAACTCCGGATCGACTTTCCTGTCTTCTTCAAACAGTCTCATTCCGTCGACAAAGTTTTTATTCTTCAGACTAATGCCACTCATTTTTACATTCTCCTCTTATCAAAATTTAACGGCATAACGCAATTTTCTGCACTTGTTGTATGGAACAGTGATTTCTTTCTCTCTGGTCTTGTCTTTGACGATCAGTCTCAGATTCCCCTCATCATAAGCCTTCAAAGTACCGTAGTACTCATTCTCTTTCGTCTTGGCATAGATGTATTCACCTATGGCTGCAGACAGTTCTTCCTCATTCCGTATGGGCCTTTCGGCACCGACTGTGGATACATCGAGGAAGTAATTGTCCTCAAACTCATCCTCATAGTGATCCAGAAGCTCCGATATCTGCGAGGATATCGCCTCCAGTTCATCCATGCTGAGTTTTTCATCCAGCAGCACCGACAAAGTTGAATCGGACTTGTGATAAGTGACTTCGAACAGTTTCATCTGCTTCGATGATACAAATTCATCCAGAATATTCGTGATCTTGCTTAAATCCATACTCCTCCAAAACAATAATGAAGGAGCGATCTCTCGCTCCTTTAACACTAGATATGATATAGTATTTCCTTTCCTTTTGCAAGGAAATTAAGCCTTTTTCGCACCTGAAAGAATACTGAGCAGCAGTTCCACAGCCTTTTCGCCGTCTTCTTTGCACCAGAATTCATGGACACCGTGGAAATTCTGTCCTCCGGTACCCAGATTGGGACATAAAACGCCGTTCCAGGTCAGTGCGGCACCGTCGGTCCCGCCTCTGATCGCCACTTCATGATAATCCAGTCCGACCTCTTTCATTGCCGCTTTCACAAGCTCGATCGGTTCCATATGACCGATGAACTTCTCTTTCATGTTGCGGTAGGAATCGATCAGCTTCAGATCGATGACCTCATAGCCGTATTTCTCATTCAGCGTGTCCCTGATGATCTCGAAGTCGTGTTTCTGCTTCTCAAGCAGTTTCATGTCATGGTTGCGGATGATGTACTGCATCCTGGCGTGTCCGACTTCCCCTTCCATGCCTCCCAGCATGTTGAAGCCTTCATAGCCTTCCGTCTTTTCCGGTACCGCATCCGGGTCCAGCATCCCGTGGAACTCATGGGCGACGTTCAAAGCATTGACCATCTTGTCTTTGGCAGAACCCGGATGGACCGAGATGCCTTTCACTTCCACGACGGCAGTCGCCGCATTGAAGTTTTCAAATTCGATGTTGTTGGGCTTGTCGCCGTCCATCGTATAGGCAAAATCCACCTGGAACAGATCGTAGTTGAAGTGTTCCGTTCCCCTGCCGATCTCTTCGTCCGGCGAGAAGCATACCCATACAGGACCGTGCGGGATCTCGGGATGGGCGATCAGCCGTTCCAGTGTCTCCATGATCACGGCGACACCGGCCTTGTCATCAGCACCCAGCAAAGTATTGCCGTCGGTGACGACCAGGGTCTTGCCGATATAGTCCTTCAGATTCGGAAAACGTTCGACAGATGTCGTGACTGAACCGCTTAAAACGATATCATTTCCGTCATAGTTTTCGATGACTCTGGGTCTGACGTTTTTTCCTGAAGCCTGTTCGGAGGTATCCATGTGGGCGTTGAGACCGATCGTCAGATACTTCTCATCACCCGGCAGATAACCGTAGACATAGCAGTATTCATCCAGTATGACCTTCTCTAATCCCAGTTTCTCCAGTTCTTCCTTGAGATGCCTGGCCAGATCCCACTGACCGGGCGTACTGGGAGAGTCTGACAAACTCTCACAGGAAGTCGTATCATAAGCCACATAATCCAGTAATTTATCAATCAACATATCTCTCACCTCTAGAACAATGACATCTGGTTGGAATCATCCAGACCTTTCAATACGCCCAGATCGTCCAGACGCTTCACCAGCGTCGATGACAGCTGCGTGCGATCCAGCAGATCTTCCTTGGACAGGAAGGCTCTTTCTTCCCTGGCGGCAACGATCGACTCGGCAACGTTGTCACCCAGGCCATCCAGTACTTTGAATGGCGGGATGATCTCATGATCGTTGTCGGGATTGACCCTGAATTCCGTCGCCAGCGACTTGTACAGATCGATATTGGCCATCCGATAACCTCTTGAAGTCATCTCGTAACAGACTTCCAGCGTATCGAAGATGTCTTTCTCCTTCTTGTTGGCTTCACGGGAATTGATCCTTGCCATCAGTTCCTGCATCCTGGCATAGATGCTGTCGGCATCCTTGATCATCGTGGACAGCTCATAAGCATCGCAGCGCAAAGAGAAGTAGGAAACATAGTAGTAAGCCGGATGATAGACCTTGAACCAGGCGACACGGACCGCCATGATGCAATAGGCGACCGCATGGGCCTTCGGGAACATGTATTTGATCTTCTTGCAGGAATCGATGTACCATTTCGGCACATTGTGTGCCAGCATGGTGCTCTCTTCCTCTTCCGTGAGACCCTTGCCCTTACGGACATGTTCCATGATGTTGAAAGAATCCAGAGGCTCCAGGTGATAACCCAGCATCGTCGACATGATATCGTCACGGCAGCCGATGACATCGGACAGCCTGATGCCGGCCTTGATCAGTTCCTGGGCATTGCCCCTCCAGACATCGGTACCGTGGGACAGACCGGAGATCTGCACCAGTTCCGAGAAGACATGAGGTCTGGTCTCTTCGATCGTATTTCTGGTATTCAGTGTACCGAATTCCGGCAGACCGGCAGCACCGGTCTCTTCATGGTAATTGGGATTGATGATATTCAGAGCCTTTGTAGAATAGAACAGTGACAAAACCTTTTCATCATTCATAGGAATCGTCTTGACATCGATACCCGAGATGTTTTCGAACAGTCTCATGGCTGTGGGATCGACGTGTCCGAGAATATCGAATTTCAATAAATTATCTGAAAAATCATGATATTCAAAATGGGTCGAACGCCAGGCGGCATCTTTATCGTTTGCCGGATACTGGATCGGCGTGACGTCTTCGATCTCCATGTCATCCGGAAGGACGACGATGCCTCCGGCATGCTGGCCGGTGGTACGCTTGACGCCCTCGCAGCCCGAAGCCAGTCTCTGTCTCTGGGCCCGTGACATGTTGGTGATGTTCTTTTCTTCGCAATAGCCGGAAACATAGCCGAAAGCCGTCTTTTCGGCAACGGTCGAAATTGTACCGGCACGGAAGACATTCTCATCACCGAAGATCTCTCTGGTGAACAGATGGGCTTTTGGCTGATAGTCACCGGAAAAGTTCAGGTCGATATCCGGGATCTTGTCGCCGTTAAAGCCTAAGAAGGTCTCAAACGGAATGTTCTGGCCATCACCCCTCATCCTGCTGCCGCAGTCGGGACAGTCTTTATCCGGTAAGTCATAGCCGGAAGCCACATTATCCATCCAGATCAGCTTGTGGCACTTCGGACAGATATAATGCGGCGGCAAGGGATTGACCTCCGTGATATCGGATAAAGTTGCAACCAGAGAAGATCCGACCGATCCTCTGGAGCCGACGATATAGCCGTCATCATTGGATCTCTTGACCATCAGATGACAGACGAAATAAATAACACCATAGCCGTTGCCTATAATGGCATTGAGTTCGGTATCGATACGTTTCTCAATGAAATCATCCAGCTGTTCGCCATAGATCTTATGGGCGTTGTAATAGACGAATTCCCTAAGATACTGATCGGCATTGATGACATCATGCCTGCTGGTGAAGGGTTCCTCGATGATATTGCACTTTCTGGCGACGGCGATCGCATCGTCGATCTTGGGCGGTCTTAACTCATCCGAGAACGGATTGATCTTCTCGCACATATCAGCGATCTTATTGGTATTGGTGATGACCATGTCCTTCACCAGTTTCTCATCGCCTAGCCATTCAAACGCATCCAGCATCTCCCTGGTGTTCAGGAAACGCTGATCAGGCGTGATCTGTTTCTCGCGCTTGTCTTTATCAAAGATATAAAGAGGATGATGGGCTCCGCCGATGGCCTGTGCCGCGATATAGACGTCTCTTAAGATCTTTTCGTCTTTCTTCACATAATGCACATCGCCGGTCGCAACGACGATCTTGCTTTGCCGCAGGGCCTCATCGATGATATCTCTCAGATACTGTTTCAGTCTTTCCTTGTCAAACAGTTCCCTGTCTTCATAAAGGAAACGGTAATTCTCCAAAGGCTGTATTTCAATGTAGTCATAGAAAGAGATGACCTTGGCCAGTTCTTCCTTCGATCTGGTCGAAGCGATCTCAAAGACCTCGCCGTTGAAACAGGCGGATCCGATCAGCAGATTCTCTCTGTGTTCATTGATCGTCTCCTTGAAGATACGCGGTTCGGCAATGAACTCCGAATTGGCATCCTTGGTGTTGGCCTTGCCGAAAACGGCCAGGGTCTTGGTGTTGGAGACCGATACCAGCTTGAACAGGTCTTTCAATCCGGCTTTGTTTCTGCATAAGACCGTCGTATGGAAGGCTCTGTTCTTGACGAAGGCTTCCTCGTCCTGGAAATCCCGTAACTGATCCAATGTCAGCACGTTCTGCTTTGCCAGATCCTTCAGCATGAAATTGAAAACCTGTGACAGTACATCCGCATCGTAGTTGGCCCTGTGGGCAACTTCCTCATCGTAAGGGATGTTGTAGGCACGGCACATGTTGCCTAAACGGTAGGCTCTTCTGTTCTTTAAAAGCGAACGTGACAGATCCAGAGTATCGATGACCGCATTGGTCAAAGGCGGTTCGCCGATCCTCTCCAGCTCGCTGTTGAGGAAACCGAAGTCGAATGCCGCGTTATGGGCGACCAGAACTCTGCCCTTTACAAAATCAAGGATCTCGTCCTTGCATTGCGCAAAAGTCCTGGCATTTCTCAGATTTTCTTCCGAGATGTGGGTCAGATTTCTGATCTTGGCGGATACATCGATCAGCGGCTTGATGAAGAAGTCTTTCTCCTCAACGACTGTGCCTCTTCTCATCAGCACCGCACCGAATTCAATGATGTAGTCGTATCTTGTGGAAAGACCCGTCGTCTCCAGATCGAATACGACATATTCGCAATCCGCCAGAGCATCTCCCGATGAATTGTAGACGATATTGAGGGTCGGAGACACCATGTTCATCTCACAGCCGTATAAGACCTTGAAATCAGGCTTTTCTTCCTTGAAGCCCTTCATGATGCCCTTATAGGCGACCTGAGCTTCATGGAAACCCTGCAGGCAGAGATGATCGGTGATCGCCACTGCTCTGTGTCCCATTTCAAAAGCCGCATTGACCGCTTCCGCCGGTGAAGATACGCCGTCCATCTCGGAAAGCTTGGTATGCAGATGCAGCTCAACACGCTTTTCCGGTTCATCATCTTTCAGACCGTCTTTTTTCTCGACGAATTCGATCTGATCCGGTTCGAAAATATAATCGTTGGTAAATGTATCAAAACGGTAATTGCCGTAGAAAACGGCACATTTTCCTTCTTTATTCTCTTTCAAAGCCGCCTTATTGAAACGCTTCCCTTCGACGACCTTGACCACGACCGCATTGGACTCGTCCTTGACATAGACCGTCTGGATGGTCGTACCGGTCCTGGCAGTCCTTTCATCGATCTTGAACATCTCACCGGTGAACTTCACGTTGTACAAAGTATCGACAAGATCATCGATCTTCAGTTCCGTATATTCCTTCGTCTTGCGGATAAACGGCTTATCCTGAGGCTTGTATTCTTCTTTTTGAACCTGCGGCTTGAACACAGGCATCGCATCTCTTTCCTCGATCAGAGTCTCCGGTCTTTCCTCAGCGACCTTCAGATCGATCTGTTTGCGATAACCCAGGTCATAGAAAAACAGCATCAGTTCTTCAGCCTTGCCCAGATCCTTTTCATATTCCGACTGATCATTGTATGTCAGCACAAAACCGTCTTCGCTGATGATGGGAACGCATGCCGAAAAACCGCTCACATCTTTCCTGAATTCATCCAGATACAGATTGATCTGACTGATCGGCAGACTCTGATCCTCAGCTCTGATATAGAGTCTCGCATTCCTGAAACCCATATCGGAGAAGTAATTCAGGATGTCCTTATAGATGCTGTAAGGAAGGATGGACCTGTTATCAGCCTTTATGATCAGCAATTCAGATGATTTGCGGTATAAAACATCGACAATTTTAAAACTGTTTAAATAAGCGGCTTTTTCATCATTATAGCCGTAGTGATCGATCATGTCTTTGATATTGAAACTCATAACAGTGCCAGCTTTTCCAGTGCGTTTTTGGCGGCATTCTTCTGCGCCTGCTTCTTTGTCGGACCCTTGCCGTAGCCGTAGATCAGATCATCGATCTTCACGGCGACTTCAAATACCGGCTGATTGTTGGGACCCTTGACTGATATCGTCTCATAGACGATGGACTTGCGGGAATCAGCCTGGACATATTCCTGAAGCCTGGTCTTGTAGTCGATCATCTTTTCTCCGACTTCCTCGATATGTTTTCCCATCAGCTGATCCAGCAGATCATAGGCTGTTTCGATCCCCTGATCAAGATAGATGGCTCCGATGAATGCCTCAAACATGTCGGAAATGATCGAATCCCTTTCTCTGCCGCCGGTCTTTTCTTCACCAATGCCTAATAAAAGAAACTCATTCAGACCGTTTTCCCTGACGATCTCCGCCAGAGCGGACTCCGATACCAGATTGGAACGTCTGACTGACATCTGTCCTTCCACAAGAGCCGGTTCAATACGAAAAAGCCTGTCAGCGCTGTACACCTGCAGCACCGCATCGCCCATGAATTCCAGACGCTCGTTGTCATGCATCGGCGTCTTGTTTTCATTGACGTAGGAGCTGTGCACAAAAGCCTGGCTGATCAGCTGTCTGTCATGATACGGTATCTGATGTTGATCGAGAAAATCAAAAATGCTCATAAACACATTATAACCTAGCTGATGAAATTTTGATTTGCCATTTTCTGTATTTTATCGTAATAATCACGGTACGCTTTTTCCTGTCTGTTTTCACTGATCATGCGGGCATCTTTCCTCGCCGCATCGATGAATTTGGTGTCCTCGATCAGATTGCCCAGTACAAAAGCGGGAATACCGCTCTGTCTGGTGCCCAAGATATCTCCCGGGCCTCTCAGTCTGAGATCCTCATAGGAGATCTCAAAGCCGTCATTGGTTTTACAAAGCACGTTCAGGCGGTTCAAGACGCTCTCATCCTGATTGTCACTTAAGAGATAACAGATCCCTTCCTGGTCGGAGCGCTGTACCCTTCCTCTCAACTGATGCAGCTGGGAAAGACCGAAGCGGTCCGCATCATAGATGATCATCATCGTCGCATTCTTTACATTGACACCGACTTCCACGACCGTCGTGGAGATCAGCACCTGTATCTCATTCCTGTTGAAGGCATCCATGATCCTGTCTTTTTCTTCCGTATCCAGTCTTCCGTGAAGCAAAGCCACCTTGAAAGGAGACAGTTCTTCTTTCAACGCCTCATATAAACCGTTCACATCCTTTGCCTTATAATTATCCGATCTTTGAATGGCAGCGGCGATCACATAGATCTGTCTGCCCTCTTTCAGCTTGTTTTTGACATCATCCAGGATATCGACGATGGAATTCTTCCTGATCAGATACGTCTTGCAGCCCTTTCTTCCGGCCGGCAGCGTGGCGATCGTGGAGATATCCATATCGCCGTAGATCGAAGAAGCAAGCGTTCTGGGGATCGGCGTTGCCGACATCAGGATAAAGTCGCAGTCCTTTCCCTTTTCCAGCAGTGCCTGCCTTTGTCTGACACCGAAACGATGCTGCTCATCGGC
>JAEEGF011188439.1_pt1 | contig 16217 bp, 11 predicted proteins | sample 9134171 | NCBI WGS metagenome assembly JAEEGF01 (sample SAMN16246542, study PRJNA631951) | gut metagenome | biome: gut microbiome; feature: rumen; material: AP-attached | host: Bos | place: Iran: Karaj | collected 2018-10
CGTAAGATATAGAACCATCTGGGCAAACCAGTGGGAGCCCGGGAAAAAATTGCAGCATGCCTTTGATTGCTACGATAAGCATTATGGACCTTCACTGACCAACAGCAACGAAGACATTGCTATTGCAAAAATAAACTGTCCGAAAGTAGATTTATTAGTAGGCGGTTTCCCGTGCCAGGATTATTCTGTTGCGCATTCCGGAGATGCCAAGGGAATTGAGGGGAAAAAGGGTGTTCTCTGGTGGTATATCAATGATATTATCGGGGAACGCAAGCCCGATTATGTTTTGTTGGAAAATGTAGACCGTCTTTTAAAATCTCCTTCCAAACAACGTGGCCGTGATTTTGGCGTGATCTTACGTTGCCTGTATGACCAAGGTTATTATGCGGAATGGCGTGTTATCAACGCGGCTGAGTACGGATATCCGCAACGAAGAAGGCGAACTTTTATCTTTGCTGCCCGAAATACGACCAAATGGTATTCCAGCGTTGCAAAAACCATTAACGATAATCCACGAGAAGTTTTATATAAGACCGGGTTCTTTGCAGACCAATTCAAAGTTACAAAAGGCGAGGATATCGTTCACGAATACAGCCTTAAAGAAAAGTTTAATGGTGAAAAATATGAAGACCTTGTAGACTTTTCTAATCATTTTCAGGCAAACTTTGAAAATACCGGTTTCATGCTCAACGGAAAAGTTTGCACAGCAACCACGACGCCATATAAACACAAACAGGTCACTCTCGGGAATATTTTAGAATCAGACGGTGTTGACGAAAAATATTTCCTGGGAAATGATCTCGAAAAATGGCGGTACATGAAAGGTGCAAAAAAAATAGAACGCACCGCTGCCAACGGACACAGTTACATTTTTTCAGAAGGTCCTATTGCTTTCCCCGATCCATCTGACCGACCATCTCGAACCATGCTTACTAGCGAGTCCAGCACCAATCGGTCAACTCACATAGTAGAGGATCCTAAAACTGGAAAACTGCGTTTTCTGACTCCGATCGAATGTGAACGATTAAACGGTTTTCCTGATGGTTGGACAGATACCGGGATGCCTGAGAAATTTAGATATTTCTGTATGGGAAATGCATTAGTCGTACCTCTAATCACAAGAATGGGGAAACAGCTTTTAAAAATATTTAATTGAACAATTACTAAAACAACCAAGGCGCTCAGCCTTGGTTGTTTTTCTTTACTCAAGCGAAATTATACTTACAAATTATATTTCTTCTTATAATACACACAAAAACGAACTATTATCACACATTTACTAAAGCTAATCATCCCTAACTGGCTTAAAGTGTATCGATCCGCGTGTCTTTCTGTCAGTGTAATAATTTCCTGTCAAAACGCCATCTTCCTCAATCCACAATTCTGCGGTACCTTTATGTGTTGAGCTTCGATCAAAGAGTTCTGCCCTTGGTTCGTTTTGATACAAGTATACAATTCTCTTTACGCCACCAATCGTCTCAATCGTTGATACTACTGAATAACTTCTACTCTCATCAGTCTTAAACACAATTGAAATATCCAAAAAAGTTTGTTTGACTTCTAACTGTGCATCAAATTCACTATTCTCATTATTCCAATCTGAATTGAATGTACCCACATATTTCTTAGCGAGAACAGGGGTATCAATAATACCATGAACCCATTTCCACGCAAAGGAATTAAATAAACTCATTAAAATCGCCATTAATGTTAATGATTCACCGGCATAACTGAACAGATTGTATCCTAAAGCTACTAAGTCTTTGTTTGTGAAAAGTAAGCCGATTTCACTTGATGAAATAAAGCACCTAATAGCAAAAAGAACGAAAGCAATCCATGTACTGTACTTTGCAAATTTCTTGTAAGATTCTTTCATTGTCAAACACCATCACCTATATCCAAGATAATCCCAGGCTTGAGTCAACCACTGCTTAACATCCTGATCAGTCCATTTACGACCACGGAATAAATATAGAATTTCACTTACTTCTCCCCATTTCGTGTGCCTGCTAGCCTCTATTTCAGAAAACAAATATAGGATTGATTCTCGGACTGTTTCTATCCAAGTGGAATAGCCTGTAATCTTACTATTCGGTATATTCCACACTAAACACTCCACAAGAAATGACGTGATTTTATCTCCATTTGTTATCTTGGCATCCACCATATTATTCTTGATATGTTTCATTATACGCACAAGTTTCTTGTATTTGTAATTCGTATTTTTGTTTTTTTCTTTTCCATTCTGAAAGTGAATCTTGGGATAATTCTTTACTTCTTTCCCAGATTTAGATTTAAACCATGTCCCTTCAATATATGTATTGGGATCAGTGCTGTTTTTATAATAGTAATTTCGTAGCAGGAAAGCTGGAACGACATCAGCTTGTACATGGTATGTGTTCTCGTTGATTTTGAGTGATTTGTCACCATCTATAACATTATCTGCCTTAAACTTTTGCTGCAAAGCCTTTTTTACCATATCGCGATACACTTCAAAAGATAAAGTAGCCGGTAAGAAACCATAGTCTTCTCTTCCCTTTCCATCAGGAAAGTCACAGTGGAATACATCCTTGAGCATGACACAGACATCGATATCACTTTCCGAGCGTACATTAGTATTATTAGCAAAGGATCCCTGTACAAAAATATCAATATTCATTTTTTTCAGTTCTTCATCACCATTAATAGCAGAACGAATCATTTTTAAGGAGTTCTCTGCACGTTGCTCTTCTGCTAGAGATAAAGGCGCTGTCCATCCTTGTAATGTTTCTTCTGTGTATCCCATCTACACTTCTCCTCCCCATTAAGTTTAATTCTATTGCAATTTATTGTATTTTATAAAACGGACTCAAATTGATAAACAGTTTTCTTAATTTTTCTTGCTGCTTCTCGTCAAAATTTTTGAAAATGTAGTCCAGCAGTTCTTCCTGCCTAGCCTGTCCTAACGTCAACCGGTACAGCGACAGTATCTTGATCAGCCGTTCATAATTCAGCCCATCTTTGCTGAAGGGATACATGGGTACAATACGCTCTATTTTTACCATGTCCTCTGCCTTGCTCAGCCCCCAATACGGAATCAAATCTGAACATCCCTGCTTCCCGCCGTTCTCTTTACGGTAGGCTTCTTCAAACATTTCATTCCACACATCGTGTTCAAAATGTATATTTCCGTAACGCTTAACAACATTTTGCCGGATAGCCAGGCATTCAAACCTATTAATACGCCCTTCTCGTTGCTCTAAATCAATAGGATTACCGGGCAAATTCCAATGTACGATACGCCGGCAATAATTATGGAAATCCAGGCCTTCCTGACCTACGGAAGTGGAAGCCAGTACAAAGGGTCTGAACGGTGAATTAAATGCGTTACGTACCGTCTTTTTACGGTCAGTATCCTTCTCCTTGCTAACTCCGCGGGTAAACGCTGCCGCAAAATGGGTACGCATAAACATCATCCTGGGCTTTTTACCCTTTTTATTGTTATTAATACGTTTCTTAAACGTACTTAAGGTATCTACCGCGTACCGCGTTACTCTGATCTTCATTCCGTTCAGAATTTCGTTGTGAAGTTTTTGGACTATCCCTGTACTTTTATCCATGCCACTGGTAATCATATGGGCGTACTCATCCCACACGGCCTGCAAATTCCCGTTTACACAGTAGGTAAGGAGATTTTGCCAGTGTGCATCGTCACTCTTTTTACCAATCACAACTTCCACCACTGCGGTAGCTTCCGTTGTATTCATACGGTTAATAAACTCCTTCGCAATTCTACTGGGCAAATTGTTTTTAAATCCCTCTTCGTAAATTCTATATGTCCTGTTTACGGTAATTGCAGGTGAAGCAAGAGCCATATCTGTCAATACATCTATTAAGTCTTCCGGTCGTTTTCCTAAAACAGTCGCCCCTTCGTTTACGACCGTTCTATATAAATTCCGTAATTCCGTTAAATGATCTTTGTAACGATTGTTCCTGTCGGCCTCAACTGTTTCTTCTTCATTGTGGAACCATTCCTCTGCATACCGTGCTTCATCCAGCAACAACGGCGCCAGATAATACCACCGTTTGTCGTTAGGGCCGACATGTGTGAATACAGGGTACTTGTCTAAAGCGCTCTCAATATCCGCTTTAACCTTTGCCCGGATTGCTGCAAGGCTCAAATTATCATTCAGACATGCCACAGGATTATATGCTTTCGTCAAAAAATCCGAAGGATATACAAGACAAAACAGAGCCATGCCTCTCGGGCGTCCTTCTTTGCTGTCATAGGAGAACTTCATACGGGGACGCGGATAGCGTGTACTCTTGGTGATGTTTTCTTCTTCCCCATCATCCAAAAAATACTGTATTTCGCGCAAATCGTCTTCTTTCTTTAACTGCGTTTTTAAAGACTGCATATTTTGGCGTTCTGCCTCATAAGATACCAGACAGGTAATCATGCGGGGTACCATTTCCCAGGAAGAGAACACCAGCGTTTTTGAAAAATCGTGTATGTTCTTGTAAACACCCTGGGGTTCATAGTATGGCTTTGTCGGCGGCACCCACAGCAGCCGGGCAGCATTATCCATAAAGGCATACCTCATCAGCATATCAAGACGCGCATTATTGTTATTCAGTTTTTCATAGTTCGCCAACTGTTTTCTTCGCAGCCAGAAGGTTCTGCGGTTTAGCAGATTAATTCTGGTTTGATTCTTTCCATAAGCAAAATACTTTTCAATCTTTTCCTTTAGCTTGTAATCCAGCATGAAGGATAATAAATACGGAGCTGATTTCACATAATCGATCGGTACATGAAACGAAACACCCATGTCAGCTAACAGTTTGTGCATTTGCAGATACGATTCCACGTCATCGGCTGTTACCGTAACAGGCACCTTGACCTCATTCGTGTCGATAATGTCTTGAATGAGTTTTTCCGAATCCCGTTCCGTACGGCAGACATGATTATACATGGCGTTTTCTGCCATATTCTTTATTTGTAAAACCGCTTCACTACCTTTCTCAAGCTCTTTCAGGTTCACGGAATAATTATTCCAAACAGACTTAAACTCGGGGTATTCGTTAACAACTTTACCATCTACGACGTTTGCCTTATTCAGAAATTCCATGACATTGTTAAATTCCTGAAAGTGTTCGTCTATTTGCAGTTCGTCAATCTCTTCCATCGTAGAATACATCTTGTAAGGTGTTGCCGAAAGAAGCAGCATACGGACGTTGGCTGCATTAAAAAATTTATGGGCGAGCATGCCGAGATCGGAGTCCTCACCTGCGGAAATCAAATCTTTAAAGCGCTGGAACTCGTCCATAATCACTAAATCCGGTTCCAACTTCTCCAGACTTACTTTTGCAAAAAGCAGACGCAACGTTCTAACCGAAAAGCGTATACAGTCCTTAATATCTTCTGTTCTATTTTGCTTTATCTGTTCCAGTACCCATAAAAAGTATTCTTCAAAATTGTTGCTTTCGTAGTATTCAATATCTTCTTCATTAAATGGTTCCCTGAATTCGTTTTTCAGTTTCTGATGCATATAATCAAGGTATTTTCCATTGGAATCTGCTTCACATTTCTGCACCAGCTCGATACTGTAATCACACCACTCGTCCCATCGGTTCCGTACATCGCATCGCAAAGCTTCTTTTAATTCTGTATCTTTTCCTTGAAGTACGTCCATGCCTTTCAACACAGCGTACATCAACGCACGTTCTGCTTTTGTTCCCTCGCCTTGTGTCATCCGAAATGAGGTGTCCGGTGTCAACGGAATCAGTTGGATGTATTTTTCTACTAAATGCGGATCATTCTCCTGGTTAAAAATGGTGATATGCTGCATACTCAGACGAGATGAACTTATGCTTTCTTTTTGCAAATCCTGAGAGATGGCCAATTTATTAATGTTCTGGTCCGCAATGGCGGCATTGGAACAAACATAGACCACTTTTACCAGATTATCTCCTTCTTCTTTGCGTAATTTGGCAAATTTGGCAATGACGCCACGGGCCACCAATGTTTTTCCTAATCCAACTTCATCTGACACTAGCACACGGTTTTTCCCTTGACGAAATAAATAATCAATCCGGTCTACGGTAGCTCGTTGAAAGTCTTTCAATCCACGAATAACATTTTTCTCGATATCATCTAACCGCTCCGCAACATTTTCCATTCTATTTCACCGCCTTTTGGAACGTTTCATACAGCTGTTTGAACTGTTCATAAGTTCCGTCTGAAATTTCTGCATCGGCATGGTCATGTCTCAATACAGTGAGAAGACTGCCGATTTCTTTAAACTTTTCCGGATGGTTAGCTGCAGTTTCCAGCATTTTTTCGTACAAGGCCGGTAAAATTGTTTCGCCGTTTTTTCCTTGGCCTTCATGGTCAAGCTGCAAAACGTTTGCTTCCAGCATCCCTATTACGGTATCATCTCCCAGTAAAAAGGCAATATACCGGAAAAAACATTCTTTATTGTTCAACACTTTCTTAATGATCTCATCTTCCCGGTTCTCCGGCAGGTTTACGGTTTCAATTTCAAGTACACGGCGCACCGTATCGTTTTCGTTGCTTACGGTCAGTACATAAAACACGGAAAGATCCAGCAATGCCAGCCTGTCAAAAGTGATTTCGGCGGCCAGTTCTTTCGCAGGAACTTTTGCAAACAGCGGACGTAACGTTGCTTTGCCGCCGATTTCCTGCAGACGATCCAATGCAATTTGCAGAGTTGTTTCATCAAAACACAACGTGCAGTCGTAGCCATTACCGGAAGTATCCACTACGGCCTTATTTTTTCCCCGGCAGAGGGTTTTCACAACAAATTCCAAGTCGTTACTTTCTTCTTTATCCTGCTTATTTATAGTTGTGAGCTGTACTCTTTCAAAGGGATTTTCAGGGTTGTCTTCATCGCCGTTAAAGAATTGCTTACACAAATCATCCATTTTCAGGTTATGATATTTCATCATATCCTGCAGACAAATCATAAATTCGATATTATGATTCAGCCCGTTTTCTGAAGCATTTAATGATCCCAGGTATAAACGCGTAAAGGAACCCTTTCTGGCAAAATACAGTTTCGCGTGAAGATCCTGCCGCTGAATCATCGATACCCTCTCTTTCGCATCGCCGCCGGTTTGGGTATCTTCACTTGTCAGTTCTTCTTCGCTCAATAAATCTTCACCCTGGACTACTCTGTCCTTCAGGCAGTAAACAGCAAAATCACTGAAATCTTCTGCATTCAATTTTGCCAACGATTCTTTACGGGTGAAGAGTTTATATTGCTGGCTCTTCATAAAATTGTTTTCTTTATGCAATTTTTTTAAAGTCTCTTTGCTAAGAAACGGCGACATCACCAGCAATTCATGAAAGGATTCCTGAAATAGTGGCGTCTCTTCGATATAATATTTCCCGCTTTCATCTTCGGAATCCCTGCCGCTGTATTTTGGAATATTATTTGGCACAAATTCAAAATCCGTAAAATAATCCGTGGGCTCAAATTGGAAATAAGGTAGCTCTCTGCAAATCCGATAGATACGGTTCCGTTTCTCATTCGCATATTCATCTTTTGACAACCAGTTTTTCGCCAGATAACGAATAAAATCGCTGACAGGATAGTTTTTCTCTTGTTCTTTATTACAGGGGTAAGCATCCATGGAATATGTAACATCCCAACTGCGATCGAATGTCAAATTGCGGCTTAATACAACCACACGATACATAACTTCACTGTTATTATTTTCATAACGTATAAGCCAAAATTTCGGGTGGAAAGAAGCGTTCCGGTTCCTTTTTGTTCCCGGCAGCGCCACGCTGAACACCATCCTTTCCAGCAAAATATATAACTCCGTCACATTGCCCGGTGTATGGATCTGGCCGGCTTCACAAAACAAGGCAATTTTGTCGGCAGTTTTTTTCAGCGCTTCCAACAAGCAAACGGGATTCTTGGCCAAATTGGTATCAGTTTCTGCCGAAAGCCCCAGCGACATCGTTGCGCCTACCAAAGCATCTAAATCCAGTGAATACGTGGTACCAATAGCAAAATCCAAATGATACTCCGGCGGCGGGGCCAGCAGTTCACCGTAATTCAAACGATCCTGATCCGGACGCAGCATCTTTATTTCGCCTCGCTTTCAAAAATATCATTCATAATCGTTTTGGCATTTCCATACCGGTAGTCTAATTCTCCCCCAGTAAACCAGTCTTGTATGTCGCCGGGAAGCTTATTTACCGTTCGGGAACGTGCTTCGCCTTTTAGCCAGACTTCGCGTTTTCTTATCTCCTCTTCAACTGTTTCAACCTGATCAAGCAAAAACGCCTGCTGACATTTCGTTAAAAAGCTGTACAGCCATTTATTTCTTCCCTGTTTTAATAAACCTAATCGTGCAAAGATGCCATCTACGTCTACGGCTGAACTATATTCTTTTATATTATTCTTCTTTTCTTTCCAGGCAACTTCTGCCGGTTCGTAGGTTTCTTGCCTGCAAATGCGATTATATAAAATGCGCAGCAAATAGATAAAGTTGGAAAAATTCAACGCCATTTCATAATCCTGCCGCATCGAATCCGGGAATCGGTTTTTACATTTCTCCAAATCCTGGAAATATTTACAGCCCTCTAAAACATCGCTTAAATCATTCTGCAACAGATAATCCATCATGGAATCAGGGCAGGTCAAATGGATTTGCCGTTTCAGGAAAGAACCTTCTTCCTTGCTCAGTTTCATAGAAAGTGTTTTACGCCACTCTTCTCTTCCTGCATACGCCGTATCCGGCATATTCCAAAACCGTGTATATGGCACGTCGCCGGCATCCGTATCATCATGTTCTTCCTGATTATCATTCCGGTTTCCCAAACTCAAAATATTATCCTTGTTCCTTTTTTGCGCTGTTATGTACTGAAGATATTCGGTCAGGGAAATGTTGTTTCTGAAAATATCATATCTACGCAGTCCAGCCCAATAGATTTCAGCGGGTGTACGTTTCACCCAGTTATTGCCGCCAGAACGTAATATGCGACGGCCAATAACGCCACTGTGTTCCGACGGATCTTGCTCATATAACGCTTTTCCTGTTTCGCGTTCACTATTACGTAACAAACCCATTAAGTTGTTGGATTCCGCTAAATTGCTTAACTCTATATCACGCAATTCGTAGGGCACTAAAAAGAAATACTTGGCCCTGGTCTGGATTGTGGTAGTACCGGGAAAAAAGATATCCGCAAAGCCGTCACGTATCGGTGCAATACCTAATTCGTCCAACGTAGCTTTCTCCCCTAACATATCCAAAATGCTGCTGACCTTCTCCCGGTCTGATTTTGAAAAATCAATCCAACCTATTGGCATTATCTAAGCCTCGCTTTCTTGAACAGAATATACAATTTTATTAGAAACAATCTTTGATTAATCCTTTTTATCCTTATCGAAACCAATTTGCCAAAAAGCCATATCCAATAGTTTCATCTGCGGATATGGTAAGTCGTATACCTTCATATCCTTTTTTACAGCTTCAAGTTTTTCACGATTCTTTTCATAAAACTCTGCCAGCCCAAGCAGTGATTCTTTTTTGTAAACGCCTGTCGTAACGTTTAGTTCCTTTACACCATTGATAAAAAACCTGTCATAAGCCGGAACACAACCGAGTGTACCCATTAATATTTTTGTAATTAATGTGGTTGATAATTTATTTTTGACTTCTCCTGTCTCCATATTTTTACGGAACTGATCATAATAACCTTCCATAAAAGTTTTCAATTTCTCGAGTTTGTTTTGTATTGCTTTCTTTTCTAACTCTTTGCATTCAAGACCAAAAAGGCAATCATTTTCAGGTTTAAGCAATTCTTTAACCACAGGTATATGGATTTTGTAATCTTTTTGCAAAAGGAACGATGAGCCCCTGTACATACCCCAACTGGCCAAATAAAAAGCAAGCTGCAAGCTCAGGTAATCATAATCTACTTCAGGATAATTCTTACGTGCGTCATGAAAACATTTGTAACAGTGTTCCCACGAACGGAACCTTGCGTTTTTAACGTCCCATAATTGTTTATAATATTCATTTGCAGCGTCTATTACTCTGTCAACGGTATCCATAAGCATCACGATCACGCTTCCTTGTAAATAATATTTTTTTAGTTCTACAAAAAAACTATTTACCCTTCTCTCTCCATATCGTCTGCATCTCTGTTACGATTCATTTAAAGTACGGGTTTACCCCCGGTGTTCCCGGTTGCATGTAATGCCAGTTTTAAATTGTTCAGTCTTGCTGCGATGTCGTAAACTTCCTGTTTCATTTCGTAAAAGCCGATAATCGGAAGCCCGCCGCCCATATTCCACTGCATTGAATAGTCCCAGCCGCTCAACTTTCCTCCATAAAAAACCTTTTTTTCGTGCATTCCACATAATGTATCACTATAAGTATGTATTGCACGATAAAACTGTGGAATTCGTTTTAACTCGCCAGCAGTCATTTTCCATTCCGGTATAGGTTCCTCGTCCCTTAAACAGTATTTTAAATCAAAGCCTGCCGCCGCGGCAACACGTTCCTGCATTATTTCTTCACGCACTTCCATCAGGATGCGGCCCAGGCAGTTACTGCCTTTCCACCGGTTAACATCTTCTTTTTTCGGATCATCTATTCCGGTACCAATGCCCCATTTTCTGTCTGTAGGCGAACAGGCTGCTATCAGCTCGTTGCCGGTGCTTAATAGTTTTTCCTGTAACCCTATATTATTCCTGAATTTTGCCTCGACTCCGCGTTTCACAATGTTATAGCTGATTTTATTCCACACTTCTGAATCAAATTCTGAAAAAGGATAGCCGGGTATCGTTTTCACTTCAACCGGAATTTTAATTCCCCGGATTTTTTTTGCCAGCCCCGTTTTACGAAATAACAGCACTTTATGATACAGCATAAACTGTTCTACTGAAAAGAAGGATCTTCCGACATAAACAAACGGGGAACGATACCAGTTGCTGAAGCACTTACTCTGTTCATTTTCATCAAAAAAGCAAACCATGATTAACCTTCCTCCAAACCTTCACACAAGCCCTGTTTCCTCTCAATCACTTCTTCAAACTTCCCGCACAGTTCCTGAATCCATTCTTTTCTGGCTATCTGGTTGATCCATTCTTCCGGGATGCCTTGCTCGCCGCCAATGCCGTAAATGATTCCTGCCAACCCGCCGGCAACCGCAGCCACGGTATCGGTATCTTCCCCCAGGTTCGCTGCCAGCAGCACGCATTCCCTGTAGCTTTTGCTTTTCAGGTTGCACCACAGCGCGGCTTCCAATGTGTCAACAACGTAACCGGTGCTTTTGATTTCATCCCGGCCCAACGTTTCCAGTAACGGCAACCGCTCATACACCGGCAGTTTCGGTTTAATGCTTTTTACAACGCTGTCTAACAGTTTGCCCCGCAGCAGTTTTCTTGCCACGGAAATATAGATGTGGCAGGCTTCCAGCGATTTTTCATGGGCGTGGGTCAGGCTGCTCACTGCGTCAACCGTCCTGTAACGGCAGCCCGTAAAGGCAAGCGGCAGGATACGCATCAGCGAGCCGTTGCCGTTGTCCCGGTCGTCTTTTCCGCCACATTTTGACGCAGGCGTTCCTCCTGCGTAACGCCGGATCGCATTGTCAGTAGCGCGTCCGATATCAAACGCCAGCCCGTACGGGGTAAATGCGCCTTCAAGGAGCCACCTGTAAAAGTTATTCATAATGTCTTCGCTGTTAATGCGTCCCAGCCTGGCGATGCTCTCCACTGTCGCCAGCGTCAGGGAACTGTCGTCGGACCAGGTGCCCGGCGGCATGTTGAACGTGCCGTACCCGGTCATTTCCGTAACGTTAAACGTGTCCCTCGGTTCAAATTCCGCCGGCAGGCCCACCGCGTCACCCACCACGAGGCCCAGAATTCCAGAATAAATTTTAGTCATTTGTTTTTCCTCGAAAATAACCCATAATCTTTAGCCACCTTTCAATCATCATCAAGATAACCACCTTCTGCATCAAGGATTTCTTCCTCGTCTTCCGTCAAAGGACCATCTTTTGCCCGAACATGTTCAAGAAACTTCTCAAACCGTCCCTCTTGCGGCAACATAAAGTATTCCTCAACAGTATAATCCATAGTATTTTCTCCTTAACATACGTTTGCCCTCTCGCTCCTTCTGGAGATTTGTATAATGTTAACGGTTTTTGTCTGGTTGATTCTTGAAAGACTTTTTCCGAATCTGTTCCGTTTTCTGCCTACTCTTCTTCCAAACCATTCCCGTCAATATGGTTTACTATACCGACAAACACCGGCAGTATCGTTTCATTGTGCATGATCGCAAAAAGGAACGGACGGTTAAGCCGGACAATTTTCCGTTTCCTTTTAAATGCATCCGGCGGACAACCCGTAACCATTACGGCGTAGGTAACTGCCGCGGCTTCTGTACCGCTGCGGTCAACCTTAATAACCGCTTTATGGGCGATGCTTTCAACTTTCAGCCATTCCTCTGTCATGGGAGTAAAGTCCGCATGGTCTGAAAAAACCGTTTCAATTCCCCGGTTCCGGCAGAAATCTGAAAGCTCCACTTCGTAAGAGAATTTAAATTCAGGCATTCTTACTTCAATATCTTCGTCCGTCTTTGCCATAAACAGCTTCCTGAAGTTACTCCGGTTTAACGATTCGTACAGGAACTCTTGTGACTTTTTCTTTGGCAGTAACGCCATGAACGAATACCCTGCTTCGTATTCTTTTACAAAACCGGTAAAGCGGTCATCTTCAATATAGCCGTATTCCGTGCCGCAAAGCATCTTAACTTTCTGCCGGGTTCCATCTGCGTTGTAAAAAATGTTTTCCTTTATTTCCTCGTCATCAAATTTCGATTCCCAGCCTGCTTTAAACGCTACGGCATTCATAAAACAGCTGGCCATCTCAGCGTTCTTTTCGCTTACGATTTGTTTAATCATCCCTTTTGTATTTTTGCTGACCCAGTCATTTACCGCCTTAACAATATCGCCGGAAGCAAACAGTTCGCCGCCAAACGTGTTTTGCAGATCCTCCATATACTGCGGTTTGATTTTATCTTTATAGTTTTCTTTTACACACACTGCATTGGCGCTGCAGAAGGATCCGTACTCTTCCAGCATGTACTCCAATATGCGGATAAACCGTTTTGCTTCATCAAAGCCGGCGCCTTTACACACACTTGCTATGATCTCCTCACGGCTTGCGCCGTCGGTTGCATCCGCAAGCATTAAAAGAAGCGCCATCACGGAATAGGGAGAAAACACCATGTTCTGCCCTTTCTGTTTCTCCGTGTAATTCTTTAAAAAGGCCAGGGAGAGTTTATTGTACCTGTCCTTAACGAGTGATTTTTGTGACGCAGTTTTATTATTTTTAGTCATTTCAAAGCAACTCCTTTCATAAAGGCACATTTCGTCATTTACATAATCCCTGAGTAGTTCCGACTATTTCCCCATCAAACCGCTTTTCGTGAATGTCAATACAAAATGCCTTTTCCCTGCTTGTCCTTTTAAAATTTTTATCATAAAAACAGGCATCGGCATAATCACCGCCGTTAGGAGTAGCACCCAGACTGATATCCCGATACACTCCGCCATCATCAAAACAGTAACAAATATGCTTTTCGCCCGTATCTTCATTCTCTTCAATGCGTATGTTTTTGATCAGGCCCTTTTCTATTCCCTCAAGTTCATTCTGCGTATATATGCCACTGTCTTCCAGAAATTTCATCCGTTCCAGCTCTTCCCGTGTTAATTCGGTTTCGGTATCTTCATCAAACCCCATGATGCACTTCAGACCTGTAATTTTCCTGATCAGTTTTGATATTTTGCTTAGTTCGGACTTGTGATCATAGTGGGAACTCTCGGAAAAAGAAAATACTTCTCCTTCCGTGTTCGTCAGTTTTAAATCCCAGATTCCCCCATCGCACACAAAGAACTCTTCGTGTTCTTTCGCAAAATACCGGCTGATCCTGTCAAAAATCTTCTCTGTGTCCGCAGCGGAGATCGTCACTTTCCGGATTACGGTTTCCGGTTTTTCATCAAAATGGCACACTTTCCCGAACTTTCCGGATACTTTGACACGGCCTTTTGCCGTAATCGTTAACCGTTGTTCCAGTTCCACTAAGCAGTCAGGGTCTGAAAAGAAATAGCAGGGATCTGTCGTCAGGCGTAAGGATTTAATTGTTCCCCTGAACATCTCTTTTTTATTTGTGTTTTCGTTATTCTTTGTTTCTTTTGTCATAACTGGTACCCCCTTGCCGGTAATTTGTTTATCTGATCACAGTATAGTAGATTTCACAAAAAAGTGGTCGTTTCCCAGGCGACAAAACGAGTTGCCCCCTGTTTAAACAAAAGATTCACGCGAAACGCAAAAACGATGACAAAAATGACAATTTTAACTAGAAAAACTGTCAATGACAAATGAGGTTGAAATGTTTATTTTTCCCTGAAATTATTATATAATTTAAATGGATAAATATATAATTTTCATTATGTGTCAGCTTCGCGTTACCGTGGACCCCGGGGTAAGGAAAAGAAATGCATTACCCCGCAGATTTGTAAGAATCCAAGTACTGCAAAGGAGAACCCACCATGAACAAAATCTACAAAGTGATCTGGAGCAAAACGAGAAACTGCTACATGGCGGTGAGTGAAATCGCAAAACGCAACGGGAAGAGCTGTACCAGTGTGAACTGCGGAGGGAAAGCGAAAGGAAGCCGCGCCGTGCTGTCGCTGGCCCTTGCCTTGTGCGTGACGGGCGGCGCAGTGTTTACTCTGCCGCAGGCGGCGCATGCGGCGGGATGGGATGAGATAATAACAAGCGGCTCCGTAACTATTAGCGGCGATGCACCAGGGGATGGAAACGATGTGAACACTTCTGTTATTACATATTATCTGAACGGTTCCAATATTACATTCACCGTGACTGGAGGCGGTGAGGTTAACAGCATAAGTGGAAGTAGTGATGCCGCGGTAAGCGGTAATACCGTTACAATCGACGACGGAATAGTATATAATGCTGGTAATAGTTGGATTGAATACCCTGCCGGTTCGGGAAACTTGATTTCCAATCCTACCCTTGCAGGTGGCGTTAGCACTTCCGGCGCGATTACCGGGAATCAGGTCAGTATCAAGAACGCTACGATAAAAGGTTCTTATCCTACAGTATATGGCGGTTTTTCCCGAACAGGTAATGTCAGCAAGAATTCAGTAACCTTTGAAAGTGGTACCAACGAAGAACTATACGTTTACGGCGGTTATAGTGTAACAGGAGTAGTTGGCGGTGATACCGCTGCAGATGGCAATATTGTAACTATTAAATCCGGTACAGTTAATTTTGTTGCCGGTGGAAGTTCAGACAAAGGGTCTGTTAAGAATAACCAGGTGTCTGTTTCAGGCGGCACGGTGAACGCTGAAGTATATGGCGGATACGTGGGTGGCGGAACCGGTGAAGCAACAGATAATAAGGTAGACATCAGTGGCGGCACGGTGGAAAGTTCTGTGTATGGCGGAAACAGCTGGGACGGAACTGTTGAGGGGAATAACGTTAATGTGACCGGCGGTCACATTGCAGGCACGGTATATGGCGGTCAAACAAGCGGCAATAATACAAATAATCCCGGTGCAGTTATCAATAATATTGTTTCTGTCTCCGGTTCCGGCACGCAGATTGATGGAGAAATTTATGGGGGTAATAGTACTTACGGCAAGGTTGACGGGAACAAGGTTACTATCAGTAATGGAAAGTTACTTAACGTTATAGGGGGAGCTTCCACTAGTGATGTAGTTAACAATGAGGTCACCATCACCGGCGGAAATTTGAATAACGTATATGGCGGTTATATTGGTAACGGCACAGGCAAAGCGGAAGGAAACAAGGTATACATCAGCCAAAGCAGTACAGATGATTTAACAACAATTAATGGTTTTGTTTATGGTGGATACAGTTACAAGGGCAATGCAAGTTTAAATGAAGTCACTTTCACTGGAGGTTCTGTTGCTAAGGGTATTTATGGAGGACATATTGGTAATAATGACAGCAACGGCGTAGTCAGCGGTAACAAGGTTACGCTTGACGGGAGTAGCGCGGTTGTAAAAGAAGAAAGTTACAGCAACGGAGTCTGCGGCGGGTATAACTGGGGCACTGGCGCTGCCACCGGCAACCAGGTGGAGATCAAAAACGGGGCGACGGTTAATAATACTGTTTATGGCGGTTATACGTACAGCGGTGCCG
>JAEEGF010109756.1_pt1 | contig 16216 bp, 6 predicted proteins | sample 9134171 | NCBI WGS metagenome assembly JAEEGF01 (sample SAMN16246542, study PRJNA631951) | gut metagenome | biome: gut microbiome; feature: rumen; material: AP-attached | host: Bos | place: Iran: Karaj | collected 2018-10
AGAGCTTGCCGGTGCGGGCGAGGGTGAGGCGACGCTTCTCTTCGCAAACGAGCTCACGCAGACGTTCGTCGAGGATGTAGTCGAGTGTCATCTGGTCGGCGGTGCACTCCTTGGCATGGGCACGGGCACGCAGCACGTTGATGTCGCGAGCTGCCTCGGCCTTCTTGCCGGTGGCTACATAGGCTTCGGCACGGAGCAGATAGGCTTCGGCGAGGCGATAGAAGTACTGGTCGGTGAAGGTCTTGCCGCCGGTGCCTGCGAGCTGATAGATGGCCTTGTTGCCGTACTGTGCATCGGGATGATGGAAGGGCGTGGTCATCTTGGTGCTGTAGCCGCACATGAAGCGGTTGGGGAGCTGCGTGGATGGGGTGGTGCCTCCGTCGTAGCCGGTCTCCATCGAATAGCCTGCGGGGAGCACGGTGTTCTCGAGGTCGAAGTATCCGTCGGGCATGGCTGCTGCGAGCTTGGGATCGGCTGCAATCACGTCGGGACGATGGATCTTGTACTTGCGTGGCCAGTTGAACTCGGAGTTGCGCATATCGTTCCAGTCCTCCTCCCAGATCTCGCGGTAGAGGTGGGGTGCAGCATAGTGGGTGCCGATGCCACGTCCGCCGGTCATGTCGCCGATGGGCCAGTCGAAGAGCTGGAGGTTGATGCCGTCGGGGGTGATGATGTGGAACTTATCGACCTGAGGTGCGAAGAAGCGCTCGCCCCAGAAGCTGCCGGGATTCCAGAAGAAGTGGCTGGTGTTGTTGCCGCCGCCATCGACGTTGGTCTCGAACTGGATGACCCAGATGCTCTCGGTGTTGCCCGATGCGCGGTTCTGGTTGTTGGGACGGAAGAGGTCGTAGAACACGTCGCCGTCCTCCTTGACCTGCGAGCCGAAGCGTTCGGTCATGAGCTTGAGCTCGGGGTTGTCGATCACAGCAGATGCTGCCGAAATGGCCTTGTCGTTGGCTCCGGTGGCGAGATAAAGCTCGGCGAGGAGCATATAAGCTGCGGGCTTGCTGATCTCGCCGTCCTTGACGCCCTTGATGTCGGGCAGGTTGGCTGCAGCGAACTCGAGGTCCTGCACGGCCTGGGCCTGTACGGTGGCCTTGGACTCACGGGTGTAGTCGGTCTTTGGGGCGGTCACCTCGTCGAGCTGGAGGGGCACATCGCCGTAGAGATAGGTGAGGGTGCGGTAGCCGAGGGCACGGAAGAAGCGTGCCTTGGCCTCGTAGGCGTTCTTCTGCTCGTCGGAGAGTGCAGTGCTATTGGGCAGGCGGCTGATGATGGTGTTGGCCTGGGCGATGAGCTTGTAGTTCTCGTCCCAATAGAACTTGGCAATGGCTCCCGAGGGGGAGAAGTCGGCGGTGACGTTCGACTTGAGGGGGTCGGCGGTGATCCACATGTCGGCAACCTTCGAGAGGTCGGTCGTGCGGTCGTAGGTGGTATAGTATTCCTCGCGAACCAGGAAATAGAGTTCGGTGACAGCTGCGTCGAAGTCGGCTGCTGTGTTGTAGGAATTGGATGCTGAGTTGAAGTCGAGGGCCTTCTCTTCGAGGAATGTGTCTTCGTTACATCCGGTCAGCACCGCTGCGGCTAAGGCAGCACAATATAATAATTTCTTCATAATTTTGATTTTTTTGGGGGAGTTAACGGGAGTTAGCGGGAGTTAGTGGGAGTTAATGGGAGTTAATGGGAGTTAATGGGAGTTAGTGGGAGTTAATGGACGAATGTTTTTGGGAACCAATTTCAATAGGCGAAGCTATCGTCCCTAAAAATCCCTTAAAATCCCTTCGATTCCTTTAGAATCCCTTAAAATCCCTTCGAATCCCTTAGAATCCTTTAGAAGTTGATGTTGATACCAAATGTGACACTCTTCATGATGGGACGGTCCTCGTAGCGGCTGCCTGTGCGGCGGTTCTGGCCGTTGATGTCCTGATAGGTCATGTCGGGCTCGGGATCCCAGCCGTTCCAGCCGGTGAAGGTGAGGAGGTTCTTGCCGCTGACGTAGAGGTTGATGCCGTCCATGCCGATCTTCTTCATCCATGCGCTGGGAAGGTCGTAGCTGAGGGTGATGTCCTGCAGACGTACGAACGAGCGCTTCTCGTAGCGGAAGGGGTTGATGGCAGGGTTGGCATGATAGAGTGCGAAGATGCCGTCGGGGTTGCTGGGAGTCCAGAAGTTATCGACCTGCTCGGTCAGACGGTTGTGGCGCAGCGTGTTGTCGTTGACAAGCTCGGCATAGGAGTTCTTGCCCAGGTAGCTCTTGTCGCCGCCGAGGACGGAGTTGAGGAAGAAGCTGAGGGTGATGCCCTTGTACTTGAAGGTGTTGAGCATACCCATGCGCACAGCGGGGTCGGTGCGGCCGATGATGCTGCGGTCGTTCTCGTCAATCTTGCCGTCGTTGTTGATATCGACGATGCGGTAGTTGCCGGGATGATAGCCTTCGGGGATGTCGTCACCCACCTGGTAGATGCCATCGACGGTGTAGTCGTAGATAGCCGAGAGGGATTCGCCGATGAAGAGCGACGAAGAGGTGAGGTCGTCCTCCTTGCCATCCTTGTCGGTGTCGAGGCCGGCGAGCTTGGTGATCTCGTTGCGGTTCATCGAGAGGTTGAACGAGGTGGTCCACTCGAAGTCGTGCGTCTTGATGTTCTGGGTGTTGAGGGTGAGCTCGAAACCGTGGTTCTTGATTTCGCCGACATTCGACATGATGGAGGTGAAGCCGGTGATGGATGGGATGGATACGGCATAGAGCAGGTCCTTCGTGGTGGTCTGGTAGTACTCGACGTTGCCGCTGATGCGGTTGTTGAGCACGGCGAAGTCAAGACCGAAGTTGAGACCGGAGGTCTTCTCCCACTTCAGGTCGGCATTCTCCATCGAAGCGAGTTCCTGGCGCATAGCTCCCGAAACGCCGTCGCCGAAGATGTAGCCGATGCTGGAGTTGACCTTGGCGAGCGAAGAGTAGCGGCTGGTCTGGTTACCGCTGACACCCCAACCTGCACGGAGCTTCAGGTAGTCGATGCCTGCCACCTTGAACCAGTCTTCGTTGGTGATGACCCAACCGAGGGCTACCGATGGGAAGACAGCCGACTTGTTGTTGGCAGAGAAGCCCGAGAAACCATCACGACGCACGGTGGCGGTGAGGAGGTAGCGGCTGTCGTAGGAGTAGTTGACGCGGTACATCTGATAGAGCAAGGTCTCGAGCCAGGCGTCGGAATTGGTGGTCTGGGTGGAGGCGAGCTCGAGCGAGTTGTAGCCGAGCGTCATGCGGGGGAACAGCTTGGCATCGGCTGCCGTGTAGCTGTACTTGCGGCGCGAAGCACCATAGACGAAGGTTGCACCGACGTTGTGCTTGCCGAAGTCGTTGGAATAGTTGACGATGTTATCGAGGGTATAGTCGTAGTAGGTCGAGTGGTGCTTGTAAGCCTGGCCGTTGTTGTTCTCGGCGTATTCGCTTGCATAGTTGTGCTCGCCGATGCGGTAGTTGTTACCGTAGTTCACGCGGTAGGTGAGACCCTTGAGGGGGAGCTGCACCTCGGCGTAGAGGTTGGCGAAGAACGAGTTGTTGCGGTCGTAGTCATCGACGAGGGAACCATGATAAGGATTCTCGCGCGCATCGTGTGCGGGATAATCAATAATGATGCCGTTCTCGTCGTAAGGATGGGTGAGAGGGCTGCACTCGATGAGGAAGGGGAGGTAGGTCTCCTGTCCGTCGCGGTTCTCGAACGAGCCGAAAGCCTGCACGCCGGCCTTGAGCCACTTGGTGGGCTGGATATCGACGTTCACGCGGATGGAGTTACGCTTGTAGTCGTCGTTGAGGAGGTAGTTCTTCTGGGTGGTGTTGCCGACCGAGATGAGGTAGGACATGGCATCGCTGCCGCCCGAGATGTTGAGCTTGTTCTCCTGGATCTGGCCGGTGCGGGTGAAGTCGCTCCACCAGTCGTAGTCGCCGGGGACGATGTTGCCCTGGCTATCGGTCATCCACGAGTCGGGCATACGCGAAGCGAGGTTGAAGTTGGGGTCCTGCTGGGTGTAGCCCGATGCTTCGGTCTTGGAGTAGAGCCAGAGGCACTCGTTGTCGAACTTGAGCATTTCCTCGCGGTCCATGGTGTGGAGGTCCTTGGTGGGCTTCTGGATGCTATAGCTGCTCGAGAACGACACCTTGGCCTTGCCCTTGGCACCCTTCTTGGTGGTGATGAGCAGTACGCCGTTGGCAGCCTGTGCACCATAGACGGCAGTGGCAGAAGCGTCCTTCAGTACATCGACGCTCTGGATATCGGCTGGGTTGATGCTGGAAAGACCGCCGGTGTAGATGATGCCGTCGAGTACGACGAGCACGCTGGAGTTACCCGAGATGGTGTTGGCGCCACGCACGGTGATTGAGGGGTCGGAGCCTGCCGAGCTGGCCTGGCCGACGTTCAAGCCGGGCACGGAACCCTGCAGCGACTGGAGCAGGTTGGTGTTGGGCGACTTCTCGAATGCCTTAATGTTCGCGCTTGCGACTGCGCCCGTGAGGTCGCTCTTCTTCATGGTGCCGTAACCTACGACTACCACGTCGTCGAGCAGCTTGTTGTCCTCGGCCAGGAGCACGCGGAAGTCACTCTTGCCTTCGACGGCAATCTCCTGGGTGGAGAAGCCCACGTAGGATACGACGAGGACGGCATTGTTCTTCACCGAGAGGGTGAACTGTCCGTCAAGGTCGGTTACAGTGCCGTTGAGCGAACCCTTCTCGAGAACGGTCGCACCAATGATCGGCTCCTGATCGGTAGCTGAAATCACAACGCCACGCACGGTGTTCTGTGCGTAGGTGACTACCACACTTGCAAGAAGCATGAATAGTAACAAAAATCGATTTCTCATTGTTGGTTTGTTTTTATTATATGTGAATATTTTTGGGTGATTTTTCCGGTTTCGGTCAATAGGTCGTTTTTGACGGTGCAAAGGTACGGCATTTATTTGATGCAGGGAAATTTTTCCGATACACGTTTTTTTCTCGACGAAACGAATTGCAAACACCACCCCTCGAAATGATACAAGTTCTTTCGATTATGAAACATTGCCCTATTTTTTGCTCGAAATAATTTGCATTTTTCGGTTTTCCTATGTATTTTTGCATCGGATTTTTGATACATGCCATGCGCCGCAAACTCTTCATACTGACCTTCCTTCTGCTGGCCTGCCTCACGGGGCGGGCACAGTCGTTCCGGTTCCTGACCTCGGACAACGAGCTGCCCAGTTCGATGATCAACGACCTCTTCCAGGACCATTACGGCTTCGTCTGGATTGCCACCGAGAACGGCCTCGTTCGCTTCGACGGGGCGCGCTACGTGACCTACACCAACCTGCCTTCCGACCCCCATTCGCTCGCCCACGACTTTGTGACCTCGCTGGTGGAGGATCGCGCGGGTACACTCTATATTTCCACGTATGCGGGCGTACAGACCTACGACTACGCCACGAACCGCTTTTCGGCGAATGTGACGTGGGAGGACGGCAGCCCGTTCGGCGAAAATTCGAACCACCTCTTCTGCAGCTCTTCGGGCAAGGTGTATTCGTCGGGGCATTCGGCCTGCGAGATCGTCTGGCTCGACGGGCGCATCACGGCACGCAAGCTGGCATTCTCGGGCGAGCTGAAGAACTATTCGAAGATGCTGGAGGACACGAGCGGACACCAGTGGGTGTCGATCCGGGGATTGAACACGATGCTGCGCATCCGCGACGAGCAGATCGAGGCACGCTACGAGTTCACCGAAGGGAACTTCACGCTGTCGGATTTCACCGTAGCTGCCGACGGGACCGTCTATGCCACCGTGTCGGAACTGGGCGTGGTGGAATACAATCCGCAGACCGACCGATTCGAAGTGATCCTGCCCGAACTGGCTCAATCGCACCTGAACTCCATCAGCGCCGTGGACGACCGCCTCTATATCCTGGCCGAGCAGAGCCCCATCTACGTCTATGACCGCAAGAAGAAGAGCCTGTCGCAGGAGAATCTCGAGATCGGGAACGGTCGGCTCGACGAATTCAATTCGACGCACTTCCTCATCGACCGCGACGGGGATACGTGGCTGAGCGTGGCGCAGCAGGGCGTGCTGATGATCCCGGCCTACAGTTCTCCCTTCGGCTACTTGGGCAAACGGGTGGCCAATGCCGACCTGGTGGGCCACAGCCCCATCAGCGCCCTCTTCGAGGATTCCGAGGGCCACGTCTGGCTGGGCACGGCAGGCGACGGCCTCTACTGCCTCTCGGAGAAGCTGAAGCCCCTGGCGCACTACAAGGATCCTGCCATCGTCACCCGCATCTACGAGGATGTCGCGGGCGACATCTGGGTGACCAGCTCGAGCACCGGCGTGTCGCGCCTGAACCGCAGGCAGATGACCTTTACCGACTACGTGATACGCAGCAGGGCAGGGGCTCTGACCACGGCGCACGACATCGAGAGCGATATCCGCGGCCGCCTGTGGGTGGGCACCATGGGCAACGGGCTCTACTGCTACGACAAGCAGAACAACCTGGCCATCTCGATCAACGAGACCAATACCACCCTGCACAAATGGATCGACCGCGTCTTCGTAGCCAACGACGGCACGCTGTGGCTGGGCACCTTCGACGGCCTGGAGCGCGTCAACACCCAGTCGCCCACCTTCGAGAGCATCCGCTTCCTGAAGCGTACCATCGTCTATGACATCGCCCAGGACAAGGACCAGAGCCTTTGGCTGGCCACGAGCGTGGGCCTGCTGAACGTCTCGACCGAAGGCGACACGCTGCAGCAGTTCACCCCCGAGGACGGCCTGCCCAGCCAGTCGCTGGCTTCGCTCCAGCTGGCTTCGGACGGCAGCATCTGGGTGAGCAGCAACAAGGGCCTGTCGAAGGTCGATCCCGCCACGCGCACGGTGATCAACTTCTATTCGGGCGACGGACTGCAGGGCAACGAGTTCTGCAAATGCGCCTCGATGACCGACCGGCAGGGACGCATGTGGTTCGGCGGCAACAACGGCGTGACCTATTTCGTGCCGAACAGCGTTTATGCCGACAGCAGGCTGTGGCAGGTGCGGATTGTAGCGATGACCTTGGCCGACCGCGAGGTGTGTGCCGCCACGCTTTCCGACAACGTTCCGGCCACCGACGGGCCGATCTACGAATCGGAGCAGGTGACCTTGGGCCACGACGACCATGCCTTCACCATCTATTTCGCCACCGAGGAGCTCAACAGCCCCCTGACGATGCAGTTCGAATATCGGCTGAACGACCAGCCCTGGCAGCGCCTGCCCGTGGGTGTCCACTCCGTGTCGTTCTCGAACATGCCGACAGGCACCAACCTCTTTGCCGTGCGTGCGGTGAACAACCAGCGCGATTCGACCGTCAAGTCGCTTCGCATCGTCATTCGTCCCCACTGGTACGAGACCTGGTGGTTCATGTTGCTCTCGCTGCTGCTGCTGGCGCTGATTTCGGTGCTGGTCTTCATGACCGTGCGTTCGCACTATCGCGAGAAGAACGAGCGCCTGCTGTCGGAAAACATGGAGGCCGTGCACGATGCGCAGACGCGTCTCTTCATCGACCTTACGCACGAGATACGCACCCCGCTGATGCTCATCCTGGGTCCCGTCAAGAAGCTGCTGGCACAAGATGACGACTCTTCGCGCCGCAGCTCCTACGGCACCATCCAGCGCAATGCCAACCGCATCCTGCGCCTCATGGACCAGATGATCGACCTGCGGCGCATGGACAAGGGCGTGCTCAACCTGCACTTCGAGGAATGCAACCTCGTCGAGACCGTGGGCAATGTCTTCGCCGACTTCCAGGAGCAGGCACGCATCAAGCGCATCGACCTGACCTATCAGCACGAAGGACTTTCGCAGCTGCCCGTGTGGGTGGATTCCGACTATTTCGACAAGATCATCATCAACCTCGTCTCGAATGCGCTCAAATACACGCCGAAGGGAGGCAAGGTGCAGATTGTCCTTTCGCGTCCGAGCGAAAGCCGCGTGAAGATTGCCGTGACCGACAACGGACCGGGTGTGCCTGCGAGCGAACGCGAACGCATCTTCGACCGCTTCTATCGGGGCAAGAATGCCGACGGTTCGAAGATACAGGGTTCGGGCATCGGCCTTTCGCTCACCCGTTCGCTCGTCGAGAAGCACCATGGTGTCATGGGCATGGAGAGCAGCACCGAGCCGCCCACAGGCTCGACATTCTGGGTGGAACTGCCCCTGGGCCGGAAGCATCTGGCCGACAGCGAGATTGCCAGCGTGCCGACGACCGATGCCCCTGCCGCGAAGGAGGAGAATCCCGCAGCCCCGCAGATCGTGGAGGACAACCCGCGCGCCAAGACGAAGTACCATGTCCTGGTGGTGGATGACGAGGAGGAGATCCTGCAGTATCTGAAGCATGAGCTTTCGGCCGACTTCCACGTGGCAGGCTGCAACAACGGCAAGGAGGCGCTTTCGATGCTTTTGAACGTGAAGTTCGACCTGGTAATCTCCGATGTGATGATGCCCGTGATGGACGGCGAGGCACTCTGCCGCAAGATCCGGCAGAACATCAACCTCAACCATCTGCCCGTCATCCTGCTCACCGCCAACACCGAAGAGGAGGCGATGATCTCGGGCCTCGACACGGGTGCCGACGAGTACCTGGTGAAGCCTGTCAGCATAAACCTGCTCCGCACGCGTGTCTATAACCTGATACATGGCCGCGAACGGCTCTACAACAATTTTGCTGGCAAGCAGATCGAGGAAAGCAAGCTCGAGGAACTGCACGTGAAGACACCCGACGAACAGCTGATGGAACGCATCATGCGCGAGGTGAACAACAACCTGGGCAATCCCGAACTCACCGTCGAGATGCTCGCCGACAAGGTCGGTATGAGCCGCGTGCACCTCAACCGCAAGCTCAAGGAACTGACCAACCAGACGGCACGCGACTACATCCGCAACATCCGCCTCCGACAGGCTGCCATCCTCCTCGAACAAGGCAATCACCAGGTGAACCGCATCGCCGAGCTGGTGGGCTTCACCAATGTCAGCAACTTCACCACCGCCTTCCACGCCCTTTATGGCGTCGCGCCGAAGGACTATCCTCCCAAGAGGGAGGAATAACCTTCGAACCTCTCAAACCCCACTTGTTTCAATCGCAGCCAAGCTTGGCTGCAGCATAACCCCCTCATAACCCCAATGAGACCCCTCCTTTCCATCCTCCTCCTCCTCGCCCTCGCCCCAATCGCCCGGGCTATCAACCTTACCAAGGCAACCATCGTGTATAACCCCAAGGATGCGCCGCTCGTTGGTCAGATGGCGCAGACGCTGGCCGATGACATCGAACGCGTTTCGGGCGTACGTCCCGCTGTTGCTACCCGCAAAGGCAGGGGTGAGAACATCCTCCTTGCCACCACCAAACAGGCTGCACGCAGCCCCAAGGCCCTGCGTGGGGCATGGGAGCGCTTTGCCATCGAAACACGCGGTACCGACCTCTGCATCACCGGCTCCGATCCGCGTGGTCTGGCCTACGGCGTGTTCCACGTCAGCGAACAGATCGGCGTGAGCCCCTGGTACTGGTTTGCCGACGTCCCCGTGCTCGAAGCCAAGATTCCCATTCGTGATTACGTCGAGAACTTTCTCAGCCCTTCGCCCACCATCCGCTATCGCGGCCTCTTCATCAACGACGAGGACTGGGGCCTGTTCACGTGGGCTTCGCGCAACTACGAGAAGGAGTTGGGCGATATCGGGCCCAAGACCTACGACCGCGTCTGCGAACTAATCCTGCGCCTCAAGGGCAATATGCTGGCCCCTGCCATGCACAGCATCACTGGCGCCTTCTACAGCCACCCCGAGAGCCAGGTGATGGCCGACAAGTGGGGCATCATGATCACCACCAGCCATTGCGAACCCCTGCTCTTCAACAACGCCTCCCTCTGGGAATGGGACAAGCAGCGCGATGGCGAATGGAACTACGAGACCAACAGCGAGACCATCCTGCGCAAACTCGATGACCGCATCCGCGAGACGGCACAGTACGACAACATCTACACCATGGGTATGCGCGGACTCCACGACGAGGCGATGAAGGGCAGCACCGACCCACGCGACCGGGCACGCACCCTCGAGCAGGTTTTTGCCCGACAGCGCGAAATACTCGAAAAATATAAGGGAAAGAAGGCTTCGACCATTCCACAAATCTTCGTGCCCTACAAGGAGACACTCGACATCTACGATGCCGGCCTTCGTGTGCCCGACGACATCACCCTCATCTGGCCCGACGATAACTACGGCTATATGAAACGTGTGAGCAATGCCGACGAACGTCGGCGCAAGGGAGGAAGCGGCGTCTATTACCACCTCAGCTATCTCGGCACGCCCCACGACTACCTGTGGCTCCCCTCCACGGCTCCGATGCTGATGTACGAGGAACTCCTCAAGGCCTACGAGGCCGGTGCCGACCGCTATTGGCTCCTCAACGTGGGCGATATCAAGCCCATGGAGATCGAGACGCAGCTGTTCTTCGACATGGCCTACGACTTCACGCGTTTCAGCTACGACAATGCCAATCGCTACCAAGCCCAGTGGCTGGCCGGCGTCTTCGGCGAACAGTATCGCGACGATTTCCAGTTCATCCTCGACCACTATTATCGTCTGGCTTGGGACCGCAAACCCGAATTCATGGGCTACGAATGGGAGTGGAACACCCCCGAACGTGAACGTCTGCACGACAGCGACTTCTCGTTTGCCGACGGTTCGGCACAGCGACGTCTCGTCGAATACCAGGACATCTGCTATGCCGTCGATCGCATCGACCAGAGCGTGAAGGAGGAGCAGCGTCCCGCCCTCTTCGAGATGCTGGGCTATGCCGTGCAATCGGCCTATCAGATGAACCGCAAGTTCCTCTATGCCCAGGCCAACCACGAGACAGGCCTGGCGCACTATGCCCAGCAGGCCACCGAAGCCTATTACGAACTCAACCACCTGCGTCAGTGGTACAACACGCTGCTCGACAGCAAATGGGACCAGATGATGTCCGAAATCCCCCCGGGATTCTGTGCCAGGTACCAGCAGATGCCCGAACTCTCCAATGTGCCCACCGACGCCTATCGTCTGCCTGCCGACCAGTGGCATCCTTCGTTTGCTGGCAAGATAGATTTGAATTCGTTGGCATCCAGGCTTGAAGGACAGGACACCTTCCGTCTGCTCGAAGGATTGGGCACCGACTGGGTGGCACTCCAGATGGGACAGCCCCTCGACGCCGAAGCACGTGGCACAATCGATATCCCCCTGCCTGCAGGTTCGGCCGATTCGATTACCGTGTGCATCTCGGTCCTCCCGATGTGGCCCGTTTCCTATGACGTCAGCAATCGCATCGGCGTCAGTGTGGATGGCGCCGAAACAGTGGTTTGCGAAAACAAGTTCAAGGAATGGGGAACCTCGTGGAGCATCCAGGTGCTTGCCAACAGCAAGGAGTACGTCCTCACCTTCCCCCTGGCACGTCAGCGCGAACACATCCTCACACTCTCCATCGTCGATCCCGGTCAGATTGTGCAGAAGATCACCTATAAGTGATTTCCTTCGAAGGCATCCTGTTACCTTATCGCCAGGAAGTAGATAACTGAGGCGATGATGACGACCGCCAGGATGAACCAGAAGATAGAGGTTATCATCAAATATCCAAAGACGCGATGCTTGGAGTAGCCCGAGAACTGGTGCAACGACACCAGCAGCATCAATAAGGCAATGATCCTGATGATAGTGGAGTCGAGCAGGGTTGCTATGATCATAAAGAGCGTGTAGGTGTTGTAGGAGCAAATCAGCACCGCCACAAACTCCGAGAACCTCAGATTCGGGTAGAGTGGACAATGGCGGAAAAATACGAACAAGGACAGCGAAAACAGCACAAGCAGGATCAGCGTGAAGAGTGCAGGATTATCATCGGCGAACTTGCTGATCATCTTGCCTACTTTATGGAGCATTTGGACTTTAGGGTCTTTCGAACTGCTATCCAGTCTCTTGTGGATTTTTTCTGTTTCCGAAATACTATCGTTTTCTGTTTTCGAGGCAGCATTTATCTCTTCCTCATCCGTAGTCGAAGCAGTTGCGACTTCATCCGTAGTCGAAACTGTTTCGACTTTGTCTGATGTGAGAGCGATGCTGTCCTTTTCCTCCCTCAACTCTTTCACTCCCTTGGCCGCAGCCTCCATCTCCGACACAATGTCTGTGTTGTCACTTGCTGCTTCGGGCGAGTAGAAAAAGCCATGTTCGACGAGCAGCGAGAGGGTAGCGAGCAGGAAGAACATCTTGAAAGGGGAGAAGTAGCCCGCCTGCATGCCGTTCAGGTAGTCGCGAATCATATAGCCAGGACGCAACAGCATGTCGCGCATCGTACGGAAGACGCTGCGGTTGTTCACGTCCCAGACGTCGAGGAAAAGGTCGATGGCCTGTTTCAGCGAGAAGTGCTTCACCGAAGCCGACTGACCGCAGCGCGGACAGAAGTTGCCCACGTACTCCGTGCCGCAGCACGCACATTTGCATTGCGTGTCGGCAAGGGGTGCCACTTCGTGCGGCCTTATCTGCCACAGGTGGAAGGCCCTTTTGCCGACGGCCCGCAGATGTTTGTCCTTCACATATTTGATGATGCTCGTTCCTTTTTTCATTGCTCGCTTATTAGTTGGTTTTTAGGTGATGTCATTGCCATTTTCCGTGTGCAAAGATACGTCCTTTTTGCGACTTCACCAAATTATATATAACGACTTTGCACGAAAAAAATGTAGAAATATTGAAAACTGCACGAAATTAAAGCAGAAATCGGCAAATCCTGCACTTTTTTTATGCAAAAGTTACATTTTAATGTGGATTTGTTGGACAATTCGATAAAATACCATATATTTGCAGCATGCTTTTCGATCATCGAAAACAATTTTATTAAAATGATTCTTGGGCTTAAATTCCTACAAGACGAAGGTATCGTCCGTTAACTCCCGTTAACTCCCGCTAACTCCTAATAACTCCCAATAATACCATTTCCACCATGAAGATTCAATTTCTTGCAGCATCCATGCTGCTCATCTGTTCCCAATCCCTGACGGCACAGCAGCTCACGCTCAGTGCCGACAACGTAGATGAAGTCCTCAAGGCAATGACCCTCGAGGAGAAAGCCACCCTTTGCGTAGGTTACAGCATTGCCCAGGCCACCGAACAACTCAATGGTGTCATCGGCGCTCATGCCGACCTCGTCCCAGGTGCTGCCGGTGCTACCCGTGCCATTCCACGACTCGGCATCCCGTCCACCGTCCTTGCCGATGGTCCTGCCGGTGTGCGCATCCGTCCCACACGCGAAGGAGATCCCAACACCTATTATGCCACAGGTTTCCCCGTAGGCACTGCTTTGGCCTGCACGTGGAACCAGGAACTTGTCGAGAGCGTAGGTCATAGCATCGGCAACGAGGTGCTCGAATACGGTTGCGACGTCCTCCTCGCTCCCGGCATGAACATCCATCGTTCGCCCCTTTGCGGACGTAATTTCGAGTACTATTCCGAGGATCCTCTGGTAGCAGGCAAGATTGCTGCTGCTTACGTTCGTGGCATCCAGAGCCAGGGCGTCGGCACCAGCATCAAGCACTTCGCTGTGAACTCGCAGGAAACCAACCGCACCTTCGTCAACGAAGTGGTCAGCCAGCGTGCTTTGCGCGAAATCTACCTCAAGGGCTTCGAGATTGCCGTCAAGGAGTCCGATCCCTGGACCGTGATGTCGTCCTACAACCAGGTCAACGGCGAATTTGCCCAGCAGAGCCACGGACTGCTCACCACCATCCTGCGTGACGAGTGGGGCTACAAAGGCATCGTAATGACCGACTGGGGTGCCAAGGAAGGCACGATGAAGGCTGTCATTGCCGGCAACGACCTCATGGAACCCGGCAACCAGACCGAGATCAACCGCATCATCGAAGGCGTAAACAATGGCACCATTCCTATGGCTGATCTCGACCGCAACGCCCGTCGCATCCTCCAGTACATTGTTCGCACTCCTCGCTTCAAAGGCTACAAGTACAGCAACAAGCCTGACCTCAAGGCACATGCCGAAGTAACCCGTCAGACGGCTACCGAAGGCATGGTATTGCTCAAGAACGACGGGGGCACCCTGCCTATGAAGGACGTGAAGAACGTGGCCGTCTTCGGCATCACCGCCTATGACTTCATCGCAGGTGGAACAGGTTCGGGCGACGTCAACAAGGCTTACACCATCGACCTGATGCAGGGCATCACCAATGCCGGCCTGACCGTCACTGAAGATCTGAAGAACCTCTACTACGACTACAAGAAGTTCCAGGAGAGCAAGGATGCTGCCGAATTTGCCAACACATTCCGTTGGGGCAAGCCCGTGCTTCCCGAACTGGAAGTCGCTTCTCGCATCGTCTCGAACCAGGCCAAGAAGGCCGACATCGCACTGGTTTGCCTGGGCCGTCAGGCTGGCGAAGGTGCCGATCGTCACATCGAGAACGACTTCAACCTCACCGAGGTGGAGCGTAACCTCCTCAACGACGTATGCCTCTATTTCCATCAGGCAGGCAAGAAGGTCGTCGTGATCCTCAACATGGGCAACGTCATCGAGACAGCATCCTGGAAGGGTATGCCCGATGCCATCCTCATGGCTTGGCAGCCAGGGCAGGAAGGAGGCAACTCCGTGGTCGATGTGCTCACCGGCAAGGCCAATCCTTCGGGCAAGCTCACCATGACCTTCCCCATCGCTGCAGCCGACATCCCCGCCCTCGCCAACTATCCCAACGTGGGCATTCCCGAGGTACGTGGCTGGCGTAGCCGTGGCCCAGTCAAGAACACCGACTACACCCTCCATCAGGAAGGCATCTACGTAGGCTATCGTTACTTCAACACTAACGATGTTGCCGTTTCCTATCCCTTCGGCTTCGGTCTGAGCTACACCACCTTCTCCTACAGCAAGCCCGTTGTCAAGGCTGGCAAGGATGGTTTTACAGCCACTATTACCGTCACCAATACGGGTAGCGTAGCCGGTAAGGAAGCTGTCCAGCTTTACGTTAGCGCTCCAGGCGGTGGTCTCGAGAAACCTGCCAACGAACTCAAGGCTTTTGCCAAGACCCGCGAACTCCAGCCCGGTGAGAGCCAGACCCTTACGATGACCGTTTCGGCTTACGACCTCGCTTCCTACAACGAGGCCACCCAAGCCTGGGAGACCGCTTCTGGTCGCTACACCGTGAAGTTCGGCGCCAGTGTCGAGGATATCCGCGCCACTGCTCCCTTCACCCAGGCCAAGCCCCAGTCCTTCCTTGGTCACGACGTTTGCAAGCCAGATATGGAGTTATAATCGCTAACGCTGCTATTTAGATCATATCAATCCAAAATCAATCCCGTGTGGTTATTTCGGCCACACGGGATTCTATTATACCAGCTCCTTCGCTGCTTTTCCTGTCAAGTGCTCGATGTCCAGACGGATCATCAGCATCCGGCGCAAGCCGTTCTCCAGTTCTTTTAGAAGGCTTTCTTCGTGGTTCGGATTATATCGGTCGCCCAGCAGTCGGGCCGTTTTCAGCTTTTCGTCCTCATCCTCAATGATGTGGATGCGCCCGAACGCTATCACGCTTCGATAATAGGTGGTGTACTCTTCCGGATGAACATTGTCCTGTTCGATGACACAGAACGAAGCCTTGTCGCAACTGCGGATGGCATCCACCTTGTGGCCGCTCAATGCGCTGTGAAAATACAGGTGCCCCTCGGCATAGACATAGCTGATGGGCACGGCATACGGGTAACCGTTGTCGCCCAGCAGGGCCAGGGTTCCCGACGTCGCCTTCTGCAGGATGGCAATACTCTCAGCTTCCGGAAGCTGCTGGCGTTTCCGCCTCATTTCTCTGAATTCGTTCATTTTCCTTCTATTTGAGTCATTATATGTGAAGCAAAAAACAGGCTCATCCTTGCGGATGAGTCTGCAGATCATGGATATATGAAACAGGTTAATGCTTGAGGTTGAACTTATAAGCGAGCGACAACTGGAAGGTGAGGTTCTTGCTGTCGAGATCGACCTCTTTCGTGTCGAAGATCTTGGTGAGGCCGAAGGTGTAGCGGGCATCAACCACGAAGTGCCTGTACTCGTACGAAAGTCCGACGGGGATGGCCAGATCAAAGCCCTTCACGGCGTCGTCCAAATCCTTCTCGACATCACCGGCCTCGATCTTGGCGTTGACATTGATTCCTGGCTGCAAGCCTGCCCT
>JAEEGF012166252.1_pt1 | contig 16215 bp, 9 predicted proteins | sample 9134171 | NCBI WGS metagenome assembly JAEEGF01 (sample SAMN16246542, study PRJNA631951) | gut metagenome | biome: gut microbiome; feature: rumen; material: AP-attached | host: Bos | place: Iran: Karaj | collected 2018-10
GGATCCCATGAGAAGAAATGGAGGACGCGGCGTTTGGCTTCCGCGCCTGCTTCGTCATCGGCTGTAAGCAGATAGGCCAATGCGGCGTTTTGCATTTTGTCCATGGGCGGGCGGGTTGTTCTGAAAATCGTCGTGTAGGCTTGGCTACGAGCCTGTCCGCTTTTCGGCAACCAGTCGGGCTCTTTGACAAGTTCTTCTCCTGCAAATGTTTTCACTTGTTTTAGCAGATTTTCCGCCATAGTTTTCAAATCGCCTGAACGGGCGCGTTTGCGGATGAGATTCAGGCCTTTGGGCTTGACGAAAAGGCGTGGGCGAGCCAAGGCGACTTTGAATTGCTCTGGAGCTGGAAATGGCCAGATATGAGCATCTTGCGTCACTGTAAACGACCGTGCCTTGCTCCAAATGATGCCGACGTTGGCGATATCCGCACCATATCGCCAATACCATTTGCCATTGGCGAGCGGCGTTGTGGGAACATGGACAAGCCACGGATAATTCGCCACTTCCATAAGGGATGCGTCACTGAAATCCGGCGTCTGACAGATTTGGAGCGTGTAGCTTGAGGCGCGGGTGACAGGCAACCAACGGAACGGCGGTGGATTCATCGTGACAACTTCATCATTTTCAGGCGAATAGGGAAGATTTTGACCGAAGACTGGCTCACGGTCAATACCGAGAAGCGGTGCGACGAGTTCGCGGTTCTGGGCGATTGTCTCATGGCTGATGGGCGTTAGGGAGGCGTCGTCCCAATGGGTCTCGCCAGGCGTAAGCCAGTGGTGGAGTTGGAGTTCCACCTGCACGGCATCCGGCGGGGCGATGAACAACAGGCTGTGGACATGCGTCCAGTCATCGACGACTGGGAAGAATTTCTGTTCGAGCAAGATTTCCTTTCTGTCGGCGTCGAACCAATGGACGCGGAGGGACGGTCCCGTATTGTTCGCGGCTTTCACTTCCGGTGTGCAGCGGTACCATGCGGAGACGATGACGGCGACGCAGTCCTGCGGTAACGGCTGCCGTTGAGTCCACGCTTCACGCTCTTGGTCGGAATCGCTGTGGCAGATGGCGAATTTGTCTCCTGTATGTCCGCCGAATGTTCCGACGGAGAGCGTGCCGCCTGTGCGGAAATTGTTTCTTGCCCAACTGACGAATGTGTCGTCTTTTACGTCTTCAAAACTGGTGTTTTTCAGAATTTCAGCGGCTAGGGGGAGGGAGAACAGCATAATGATGGGTAGAATATGACGCATAATGTTGGATATTAGTGAGTTGAGTTATTTGAAACGGAGGAGTTTCGTGATGGCTGCTTGGGCTTTTGCGATTTCATTCCCAGCCATCAGGAGGCGGATGTCATATGGCGCGTCTGTGTTTTGGAAAGTAGGTTTGTTGAGAATCGGTTCGAAATGCGAAAGCATATGCCATTCGCCGTTTTGGAATTCGCCAATTTCCATTTGAGTGAATGGCGGGGCGTTTTCGGCACGGATGATGTCGATTTCTACACCGTTTTTGAAGGGGAGCAGGGCGAGTTGCGATGACTGGCGGATGTCTTTGCCGTCCAAGGAGATGACGCCTGTGTCATTGAGTTTGGAGAAGACGGCTTTGCCGTCGATTTCAAGATGACGGAAGGCGTTGACTGCCACAAGGTTGCCCCGTTCGTCCCATTGGAGGAATACCGTGCGGAGCGGGGCGACGGAGAAATCTAGCTTCGGGTAGCCGTTGTGGGCGGGAACGGAGACGGATTGCTCCGAGTCTGCGAAATTGACGAGTGTGAAGGCGCGGCCGTTGTGGAGCGGGACATCGAAGGCCATGAGTGACCCGTTGTCGATGTTCAGGCGGATTCGCTGAAGGCCGGAGATATTGTCGAGAAAGTCTTGATAAAGGATGCGAAGTTGCTTGCGGTCAAGCATTTCCGCAGGAGCGGGTTGCCAAAGGACGGATTTGTTTTCTGATAAGATATTGGTCATGAAAGCCTTCGCATCTGGCAGGCCGATTGGCGCGAAATCGGCCTTGAGGCCGAGCTTTGCGAGGCGGTCTGGACGATCTGGTTGGCGTGACCAGCCAAATCGCGGATCGCCTGTAAGCAAAAGTTTTCCGCCGTTTGCGACAAAATCAGAAATTTGCGCAAATGTCTCGTCTTTAGCGCCATAGGCTAGCGGCCAGAGGAGTGCTTTGGCGGATTTCGGAAGCTTTCCAAGCTTCCATTCGTTGATGACACCGAAGGGGACGTTGAGCGTGAGCAACGTGTCGATGGCTCCACGGAGATTCTCATGGATTTGCGGCGTGGCGTAGCCCGAGCGGATGCCGTCTGGAATGACGATGAAAAGCGACGGCGATTCGTAACGGACGTGTGCGTTGCGGAAGAGGAGAGCCATGTTGCGGTAGGCTTCCAGTACGGGTTTGGCCGTCAAATCAGCGTGGTTGATGCCCCACGGGAAGACGCAGTCTTGGAAATCCTTCCACGACCAGCAGCCCATGAAGGAGACGCCCATGCCGAGCGAACAGTGCCCGACGGCCAGATAGTGGCGGATGGATGCTTCGGCGGTATCGCCCCACTGACCCGCGTTACGTGCACCATGGGCGATGGCGGAACCCATCTCGCCAAGGGAGATGGATTTGCCGTCAAAACGGCGGTCCATCATCTTGATGACGGATCGCATGTTTGTGAGTGCTCCATAGTGGTGGACGTTGACGAAATCCTGTTCATCCGCGCCATCGAATTTGTCACAAGAGGTCAATGTTTGTAAATGGCCAACAGTCGCTAAGGCATTTGGATTTCCTGATTTGATGCCTTCTTGATTTTCGCGGACCCAGCGTGAAAAGACAACGGAGCGGAACAGTTCGACATCTCGTGCGCGGAGATCCTGCCAATTTTTCGGCTTCACAGAAAGCGTGAGCTCCGTGTCCGCTCCGGACTCTTTCCAAGCCTGTTGCGCGTTTTCGACGGAACCGTACTGTTGCGTAAGAAAATCTTTAAACAACGGCATGAGCACTTCTGTATTGCCGAGACCTGTAGTCGGTTCATTCTGAATGTCATAGAACATACCAGGAACATCTTTGTAACGACTCACCCAGAAATTGTTCCACGTCTTTTGGGCATCAAGATCGGCCTGGCTGAGATCCAGTCCGATCCAGTCGTGGAGACTGAGGAACGGCATGATCTGATGCTCCTGCGCAAGTTGGACGATGGCGTCCGTCTGGCTTTGCGTGTATGGCGGTTGTTCCAAAAGGGCCTGCGAATTCCAGCGGAAGTTGACGGGCAGGTGGGCGAAAGGCGAGAAGTGCAAGATTCGCAGGAAGTTAAGGCCAAAATCGCGCATGGCGGCGAAATCCTTCTTCCAGACGAGCGGATTTTCGTTGGCGGAATACCACATCATACCAGTCGTATTGGCGCCGATGAAGAATGTCGGCTGGCCGTTGAGATTGAAGTAGTTGTCCTTCAGTTCAAAGGCAAGTCCTTTAGCGAGAGCATCTTGGCTCCAAACGGAGATGCCGTTTTCCATCATGTCGATGGCCGTTTCGCCGTCGAGAAGCTCTGCGGTGAACGTATGGAACGATTGGTCATCATCCTGCGGAACATTCCATGTGGCGGAGACTTGGAAACGGCTTTCCGCCGCCGTCGCTGTGGCGAACTCTTTGTTGTCCATAAGGAAACGAACGGTAAGCGGATGTGTGTTGGCGTTAATGCCGCTGACGGTGAAGGCGACGGCATCGCCGCGCCGTGCGCACGGCTTGTCTGATGATGTATTAATAAGGTATGACGGCGTGAGGAGTTTTTGGCAGAGTTCGACGAACAGATTGTCGATGGCAGGCTGCGAACCGTCGAAGAGATTGTGGTTCGTTGGCGTGAACATGGCCCAATTGGAACCGTTGTACGGGCCAGCGTGATTCAACACGACGGCTGCGGCGGGGCCGCGATTGCGGCCATATGCATCAAGTGACTGGACCAGAGGAATATAGCGTGCATGGACATTGGGAAAGACTGGGCTGTTGGAGCCTGTCATTGCGACGGCGGCGGGGCCTTCTATAGATCCGTCCATCCGCCATTCCCCCATGAACCATTTTTGTTGTGGAGCAGGGCGGAGCGAACGTGTTCGAAGTAGGAGAAACGATGGATCGCAGAGGCCGATTTGGTCTGGTTGTAGCTGCATTGTATCGCCGTGGGTACCATAACGCGTATTGAGACGTGCGTCAATGGGTTCGCCTGTTCCAACCTTGTCCGCTGTAACGCCTGAATCAACGGTTGTCCAGCCGTCTTTCGACGGAGCCCCTGGCTTGTCCAGCGGATAACCGCCGATGGAGATGAATGAGCCCTTGTCTTTCAAGAACTTGCGGAAATTCTGGACGGCTCCTAACGGGAAGAACGGCGCGTTTGGGAGAACGAGCAAATCGATGGCTGTTTTGGACAGGCAATACGATTCTGCAAGGTCGCCAGATGTCATGATTTGCGGATGGAAACCTTTGGCTTTCAAGAGATTGACAAGTCGTTGCGCATCGGCGTGGGACGGTTGTTTCTCAATGGATTTGTCTGAATAAATGGCGATTCGCCGTCCGATCGGATCTTCGTGCTTCCAGTCTTGCGGGAGAGATGGTTTTACCGTGAAAGGCGTGATTTCCTCTCCTGTAAACGCAAGATTGCGGACTCTGACGGTGTGGTTGCCGAAATTGAAGCCCAGCAGCATGAATTCAACAGACATGAAATTTCGATTTTTCGCGCCGCGCGGCTCAAAACGGAATGACGCGAAGGGGAGGCTGACTTTGCGCCATGTGTTTTTCAATTCGCTTAATGTCTTGCCGTCAAGGAAGTTGACTCGGCAGACCCATGCGTCTTTATCGCTTTCAAACAGCCAGACATGCATAGCGGCGTTGTCCGCCGCTTCTTCCACGAAAACCTCAAATGAAAGCCCTGTGGATTTTGGCGGAATGGCGAAGGGCGACAGGCGGATGTTGCCCCAGCCGTATTTTCCGTTCTGCGTATCGAAGGAAAAACGGACGGAGCCGTCGTCTAGTTTCTGATAGGTTGGTGCGTTGCCGCCGTCGGCATGGGGCGACCATTTATCTGGTTCGAGAAGCGGGATTGTCTGGGCAGTCAAGCTGAGGGAAAGCATGGTGATGAGCAGCATGGGACGCATGATATGTATCTCCTGTTGTGGATAATTGTTGTCAAGAGATAAACGAGACAACAGACGGCAAGATTGGAAATGATGGCTTGAAAAGCAAAAAGCCCGACATCCATTGCGGATGTCGGGCTCGATGGAAATGCTTTAGACTAAGTTACTTAACGGCTTGCGCACCAGCGCCTGCGACGGCACCGAAGAACTTCAGGACGTTCGCGGACGGATAGCGGTTGGCGAACATGGAGACCTTCGTCTCGATCTGGCCGACCTTGTTCATGCCCATGGCTTCACGGAACACGTTGGCAGCGGAATTTTCGTTGTAATCTGTTTTCTCGGAATAGCTTGCGGAGAGGAAGCCTTCCAAGTAGGCCTTGTCGATGATGTCTTTGAAGAGGGCGGGATCAGTGAGGGATTTGTTGCCTTCGAGGCTTTCGATGCCCGTGCAGTCTTCAAAATCTTCCCATGCGTCGTCAGTGACGAAGAAGGGTTTAATATTGGGGCTGATGGTGACAGCCGCGTCGCCTTTCTTGTTGAGGAAGAAGATGTTGTTGTCAAGAGAGACTTTCTTGGTCTTGTCATCGCCCTTCGTGTTGTCGAAACCATACAGAATGCTGAGGCCGAGAATGTTGTGATGAATGTTCGCATCTACTTTGGCATTGGCGCGGACGGCGAAGCCCATGTCGGTCATTTCGGATGTGCGGCTCCATGTGAAGAGGACGGTGTTGTAGGCGAATTCGAATTTCACAGCGCCATTTTCATTCTTCGTGCAGAGCAGGTCGCAGGCCTGCATGCGGTTGTTGATGAAGAGGTTGTTGAGAATCTTCACATCGCCTTCGTGATGGCTGATCTGGATGCCGTAGTTGGAGGCGTTCAGGAAGACGCAGTTCTGGATGGTCAGATTACCGGCGGTTTTGCCCTTCATTTCGGCGGAGTTGATGGACGGGAACGGCGTATTGCCTTTCGCGGGCGGATCGAGATACATACCGGTTTCAACGCCTTCGGGCTTGCCTTTGACGGCGTGGTAGCTGTTCGCGTCGCCCTGATCGATGTAAAGACCGTCGATGACGGTGGGCTGTCCTTTCAATGCGTCAGCCTGGTTGGCGGAGGCCCACATCTTGAAGCCGACCGTGCCGATATCCATGGCGGGCTTGGTCTGGTTCATTTCATTGGTGGGTTTGAGCATCGTCGGATATTTGGTAATATCGCGGACGCTGAAGTCATCGGAATAACCGCCGATGATGGTGATCGGTTTGTCAATGAGAATCCAACCACAGGAGGTCTTGCCGTGGTAATTGCCTTGCGCAACGTGGATTACATCGCCGGGGGCGGCTTTTTCAAGGGCATTCCAGATGGCTTTTAACGGCGCGTCTTTGGAGGTACCTTCATTCTTCTTCTTGCCTGTAGCGGCGGAGACATACCATTCCGCACCGAAAGCGGACATGGCGAAGGTGACGCAGATGAGAATGGACAACAGTTTTTTCATGTGTGCTCCTTTTCTAATGGATGGATTTGGATAATTGCTCTGATTGACAATCATGGATAATAATCAATACGAAACTTAATATTCACGCATAAATGGATTTTTCCAATCATGGCGGGGAAAAAAACTATTCAAGCAAGAGAGAAGACGTGTATTGGATGTTCATTCTCATTTCTTGGATTAGCATTTTACTAATGCTTTTATTGCATCTTACGATAAAGAATGAAATTTTGAAATGTGGGGAGTTTTTCAAATCATTAATAATAAATCATGGCGAGTCATATGACTTATTGTGAATTTATAGGAATTACTATGATTTTATAGGAATTATTATGAATTGCATTTTATAAAAACGATGATATATTATAAAAGAAAATATTTGAATAGACCATAGGAGGCAATGATGATTGTGCATGTGAATAGTGCGGCGATACGTGGAATGGATGTCAAAGGAGTGGAAATTGAAGTGAATTTGGTTCCTCCACCACCTGAGCAGATAGATCAACAAGGACCGTCTATGACGGTTGTGGGGCTTCCGGACATGGCGATACGGGAGAGCCGAGAGCGTGTGTGGGGAGCGGTGCAGAGTTCTGGATATCGGATGCCGCGTGGGCGGTCGATTGTGAATCTTGCCCCGGCTGATTTGCATAAGAGCGGCAGTGCGTATGACTTACCGATGGCATTGGGGGTGTTGCAGGCGGATGGTCAGCTGGCTTGTACAGGATTGGATAGCACGATGGTCATTGGCGAATTGGCGATGAGCGGGCAGGTTCGTGGCATTCAAGGAGTGTTGGCTGTGGCGATGTATGCACGTGATCATGGGTTGAAACGGATGCTGGTTCCAGCAGAGAATGCAAAGGAGGCGGCGTTGGCGTCTGGCGTTGCCGTCTATGGAGTTGCGACATTGGCGGATGCTGTGGAAGTTTTACAGGGGCGCAGTCGGCAGACGGCGACTGTGGTTGACATCCAATCGATTTACGCCGCTGAATCCATGGCGGAGGTCATGGATTTTGCGGATGTGAAAGGGCAGGAGAGCGCAAAGCGTGCGATTACGGTGGCGGCGGCTGGTAATCACAATTTGCTGATGATCGGCAGTCCTGGATGTGGTAAGAGCATGATAGCGAGGAGGTTACCTGGTATCTTGCCATTGCTGGATGTGGAGGAGGCGTTGGAAGTGACGAAAATTTATAGCATCGCAGGGCTTCTCGACGGGAAGAAAGGATTGATGGTTCGTCGGCCTTTCCGGTCGCCGCATCATACGGTTAGTGATGCGGGGCTGGTCGGTGGAAGCGCCAATCCGCGGCCAGGGGAGTTGAGTCTGGCCCACAACGGTGTGTTGTTTTTGGATGAACTGCCTGAATTCAAACGAAATACGTTGGAGGTTCTGCGGCAACCACTTGAGACTGGCGAGGTGGTGTTGGCCCGTGCAAGTGGGACGTTCATGTTTCCTGCACGTGTCATGCTGGTTGCGGCGATGAATCCATGCCCATGTGGATATTATGGACATCCACGTCGCCCATGTCATTGCACGGCGGGCATGATCATGAGCTATCGTAGCAGGATCAGCGGGCCATTGATTGATCGTGTGGACATGCATGTCGAATTGGCACCGTTGGACAGCGAGATGTTGACGCAGAAGCGGTGCGGGGAGGATTCTGCGACCATTCGTGCAAGGGTATTGGCGGCACGGGAAATCCAACGGCGGCGTTATGCGGGAACAGGCATTCGCGACAATGCGAGCCTGAGTGGAAAAATGATGGATCAATTCTGCGAACTGGACTCGACGAGCGCGTATGCGATGCAGTCGATGATCACAGAATTGCAATTGTCGGCCCGGGCATACGATCGTATTTTACGCGTCGCCAGAACGTTGGCGGATCTTGACGGTCTTGAGCGAATCGAATGCCGCCATGTGCAGGAGGCGGCGAACTACCGTATCTTGGATCGCCAGCAGTGGTAGTATTGACGTGTGGTAGTCATCATCACATGACATGATGAACTTGAAGACAGACATACAGTTATTACATTATTATAGGGGAAGAAGACATATAATGAAGACCTTTAGATAGACATGAAACAGACAGTCCAGAAGAAAGGCACTGCGATGACGGGTGCCGAGATTGTTGCACACTGCCTTAAGGAAGCACGTGTTCCGTTTGTGTTTGCATATCCAGGCGCGGCGTCGATGGCGTTGCATCATGCGTTGCATGAAGCAAAAGTTCGTGTTATTTTGCCGCGCCATGAGCAGGGCGGAGCGTTCGCTGCTGGCGGTTATGCGCGAAAAACGGGCGAAGTCGGCGTTTGCATGGCGACCAGCGGGCCTGGAGCGACGAATCTCGTGACAGGCATCGCGGATGCTTGCGCGGATTCAGTGCCGATGGTCGTCATCACGGGGCAGGTAAATCAGCATTTGATTGGAAAAAATGCCTTTCAGGAGACGGATATCATCGGTATGACGCGGCTTTGCGTGAAGCACAGCTATCTCGTGCTAGATCCGATGGAATTGCCGCAAGTCTTTGCGGAAGCGTTCTATCTGGCGAAAAACGGGCGGCCCGGACCAGTTGTCATAGACATTCCGTGGGATGTCCAGCAGGCGGTCTGCAATCCTGTGTTTTCGCAAAAGCCTTGCATGCGCAGGATTGCGGCGGATGTCACGCCGAAGGCGGAAAGCGTCGAGGCGTTGCGGACGATGTTGAAGGAGAGTCGCCGTCCATGCATGTTTGTTGGCGGCGGAATCATCCATTCCAATGCAAGCAAGGAACTTCTGGCTTTTGCGGAGGCTTATCAGATTCCTGTCGCGACGTCGCTCATGGGCATCGGCGCGTTTCCAGAAAACCATCGTCTGAGTTTGAAATGGTTGGGTATGCATGGTTGCTATGCGGCTAACAAGGCGGTGCATGAATGCGATCTGTTGCTAGGCGTTGGCGTCCGTTTCAGCGACCGAGTGACGGGCAATATCGCGAAATTTGCACCGCGTGCGAAAATCGTTCATGCGGACATTGATCCGTCGGAAATCAATAAGAACAAGCATGCCGATTTGCCGATTGTATGCGATGCAAAGGAGCTTTTCCGTGTGATGTTGGAAAAGCCTGAACGCGGCCGCCATGAATTCTGGCTTGAGTTGACGGACAAGTGGAAGGCAGAGCATCCATTCAAATTCAAAAAAGGTGAAGGGCAGGAGATTAAAGGGCAACAGGTGGTTGCACGATTGGCAGAACTGACGAAGGGCGAGGCGACGATTGTGACTGGCGTTGGGCAGAACCAGATGTGGGCAGCGCAGTTTTATAACTATAACCGTCCGAGGCAGTTGCTGACGAGCGGCGGCCTCGGCGCGATGGGCTTCGGGCTTCCGACGGCGATTGGCGCGAAGCTAGCTGCTCCTAACGAAACAGTCGTGCTCATTGACGGCGATGGCGGTTTCCAGATGAACATCCAGGAATTGGCGACGGTATATGCCTTGAATCTGCCGTTGAAGATGATTATTTTGAACAACCAGATACTAGGGATGGTATCGCAATGGGAGGATCAGTTCTATGACGGTGTCCATGCGGATACGGACATGGCGGTGAAGCGTGCGAAACGCCCCTATCCGGATTTTGTGCAAATCGCCAAAGGCTATGGAATCGCGGGGCGGGATGTCTGGAAGAAAGACGAATTGGATGAAGCGCTTCGGGAAATGCTTGACGCAAAAGAGCCGTATCTGCTTGACATTCATACGACTGCAGCGGAAAGCGTCCTGCCGATGATTCCAAGCGGCGGGACATGCGAAAACATCATATTGGATTGAATCTGTGATGGTTCCTAAATGATGTTTGTATCATCTTTATAATTTTACGGGAATATTGAAAGCAGGCAATTTATCAATGATGCGACGTAACATATTATATCGATGATTGTATAAACGGAGCGCTAATCCGTATTTTGGCAGATGCATAAGCAGTGCCCAGAAAGCCATACGAAGCCGTACTGCCATAGATGAGTAACGATGTAATATATTGTCTGCCGTTAAACAGGTTAAATGATAGTGGCTCTTCAGCTTTTCATTGACATTCATTTCCACCATCATGCCAATTCGGTTCTTTGGTTTCCAAACAGCTACAATTGGTTCCGTTACACTCTTGGGATAGGTCCACATTCGCTTCAGTGACAGGTATTCCTCCTTTGTTTCGGGGTAATACATTGGTCGTGGAACCTGCATGCATTTTTCAGGAAAAAGGAAGTTGCCAAGGCTGAAATAGCATTTTTTCCCAGAGAAAGTTACGACAGGATTGATGATGTGGGGATGACTGCCTATGATGGCGTCAGCCCCGGATTTTATCATGCGACAGGCATATTCTTTAAATAGTTTTATCTGAAGATATTTATGTTCTTCACCCCAATGAGGCATTACAATAACCTTGTCAAATTTTCTCTTCAATTCACGAATATATGAGACAACATCCTCAATATTTGTGTGGTAAACACCAGGATTATTTTTAGTTGCCGTATAAAATATATGTGGAACACGATAATCGAACATGCAACCAAATATGGCAATTTTCTCGTTCCCGTTGTTGATCACGACAGGCTTTTGGGCTTCTTCTTTGTTGGCGCCTGCTCCGAAATGCTGTATGCCCAGACTATCTAAAAGCGAGATGGCATTTTTCAATCCTTCAACGCCCAAGTCGAAGGCATGATTGTTGGCCAAAGAGACGATATTGAAACCCATTTCTGAAATTCTATGGATATCTTCATCGCGTACATACACAATGGACTTATAGGTATCCATTTTTCGCGAATCAAATGGGATGTTTGTTCCGACGCCACATTCCAATGTCCCGATTCGCAAATCAAAGGATTGCATATAGGACAAAAGCTCTTTGTCAATATAGGTGTTCTGATAAGGCAATACACCTCCAGGCATCACATCACCAACAAACAAAATCTTCATACCATTTTTACCTTCCTAACAATTCATGGAATTCTTTTCGTATTCCGTGCCCAATGATCATTTGTGTGGAATCCATTTGTCCCCAATTAGCTTCCACCACATCCCACCCCTTGTCTGTATAAGCAAAATCCCATGCAATATAAACATGCTGGGGCAATGCCTTATGCAAATCTTCAGCATATTTTAGAAGCTCCTGCCAATGAGGGATGGCGGTTCCTTTAAATGTGATTCCACTGTCTGGATGAACACTGCTTGTCTGGTTCTTTTTGTAAAAACCGTCCGTATTGATTAATCCTGTTTGAACATCGATAAAAGCTATCAGCCCCCCTTGCGCCACATTATCGATAATTTGTCCTTTTCTGCCAGTGCGAATGCGCGGATAATAAGGAGTGAGTGTTCCATTTTTATAAAACGAAGGAAAACGTATCGTATTGACACTACTCTCATTCCACAGTGACATTTCCTTCCCTTGTATTATACATTCTTCAATAACCCAATCTTGGCAATTGGCCAATAGTGCATGATATATATGCGCAATATCTGTCTGTTCATCAATATCATAACGATTAACACCAATTCCCATGTGTCCATCCGTCGGTTTGCAGAATATATGACGGATTCTTTGGGCAAAAGAAGTAAAATCATCCAATTCGGTGTCTTTGGTCAGATGAAATATTTCTCTCTTGAAATATGGTTTTGCCAATTGGTAAAAAATCCATTTGTCACGTAATTGTGTTTTCAAATCCTTGCCGAATTCTCGATTCAATGTTCCAACTCTCTCCTTTTCCGACAGGTATTCAGACCATTCCGCAACACTTTTGTTCGATAAATCATACATGAAATATTCGTTAGGTTTGAAACCAAACAAAAGGTTGCTTTTTATAGCTTTCGCCACGATTGTTCTTAGAATTCTTTTATCATTTTTGACTTGTTCTGGCAAATAAGTTTCCACTGCGTCAGCAAGTGCATCGGCATAACTCTCTCCATTATACATTTTCAGTCGCAAGTTCCCCGAAAAATATTGATTGGAATATTCTCTGGTTCTAAAAGGCACTATTAAAAAATCTCTTAATTTTTTTATTAATTGCATTAAGAAAACTCCTGAAAAAACTCTTCACTTTTTTCGTTTTTCTTTCTTGGGGGATGGGATACCCTTTTTCTATCATCAATTGATACACTTCCTGAAAATAGTGGTTCTCATCTTTTCTGGTCACATAGTTTTTAACAATTTCATCCCTGTTCTGTTTAAAATACTCTACATCAAAGATTTCCTTGAACTTGTCTGTATAGCCAAGTATATCAATAGTGAGCAATGTCCTTTGACATTTTGAACAGCGTGTGCAATTCTTGTATGGGTACTGCAGATATCGTGTTTCACCTCTGTTGGCCTTTATCCTTTTCCAACATACATCCAAATAATGTTGCGCGTCTGGATTATCCACAATAGCAGCCGTTTTCTCAATACGCGTTTTATCTTGGTCTGCCACAATAAATTCAGTATTTTCCGTCGAAAACATCGGTATAATCAAGGAAGCAAATTCGCACATTGTGGTCGTGTACTGAAAACCTTCATTGGTTGTTCCAGAAGCGTAATAGTATCTCTTGAACAATTTCTGCAAGGCAAGCACTGCGCTCATTGTTCGAACGGGACCACTCCAATTGAAATTATCCCCCTCAAAGAATAGCCCGAAGTTAGATTCCAATAGCACAAGGGGCATTCCTTTTTCCTGAGCATATTTTCTTACATCCGTCAAAGTTTCTAGGAAAAACTGTTCTGACTTTTCAAAATCATTACCATATGCACCTACATTGAAGTTGGTAAAATGAGTGATTCTGAAACTCTTAGGACAGTCTTTTGACATATGTCCGATCATCGCTGAAAATGAATCCACCCCCAACGAGCATCCGCAACCGACCGCAGTAGGTTGGAAGGAAGGGGCAATGTAGCCTTCACAATCCACATTTATCTTATGCCCAACATTGAGCGGGATGCTTAAAGTATAAAGAATATTTTTTTTAATGTTGTAATAGAGTTTTTCGGAAATTGGAGCTTCAACTTTGATGTCTTCCTGATTTTTCAAAGCCACAAGCAACATTGGCAAAACAAAGGCGTCGGCTACTTCGTCCACTAAATAATCCGCATATTCTTCGGTAGCCTTATACCATATTTCTCCCGTGATATTTTCAGTATCGCAGGAAATCTCGGATATTAAGTAATAATTTTGATTTCTAATCTCGATGTGCGGCTTTTTTATAGTAATCATTTGTTGATATTAGTTCAAAAGTGGAATTTTAGCGAGGATTTCGTTAACAAAAAGGCTGAATAGACAGACGTCAACGTCTTTTTTTCTATCCGTGGACTGCCGATAGTGATCAGCGACTGGCTTTGTTGAAACAAGAGGCTTGGCTAAAAACATGGCTCATGAGAGTCATGGCGATAGAATGGAGACAGTATTATTATATTGTATAATCTATTTAGGTATTGAGTAAGTTTTGCGGGAGATATGGCGCAAAGAAAAAGACGCTCCGCGATGGCGGAGCGTCGGTTAAAGGGAAGATCAACCTTCTGCTGGCTTGATGTCCAGTATCCGGAGTTGCGGCATCGCAATACCGTTGAAGCGGTTGATATGCGGTGAGAAGACGATGTCCCATGGCGGCGGCGGGAATTGGTCAGGAAGACGTCCGAAGGCGATGAACTGCATGCGCGTTCCGGACTCATCCTTCACCATGCCGCGGGTATGGTTTTTGCCGGCCGGCATTTTGCGCTCCGGAATGACGTTTTTCGTAATGTAAACAGGCTCGGGATTGCCGTGACCGAAAGGCTCCAGCATCTCAAGTTCTTGGAAGAAAACATCATCCAACTCGCTGAAGGCGACTTTGCCGCAGGCGGCGATGACTGGTTTCATGGAATCGATGCCAAGAACCTTCTGAACGGCTTCATCGAACTGCTTGCAGAACAGCTCCAAATTCTCCTCCGTCAATGAGAGTCCTGCCGCCATGGCGTGGCCACCGAAACGGATCAATGAATCAGAGCAGACGCCGAGAAGATCGACCAGATTCAGTTTGCGGATGGAACGGGCCGACCCCGTGAACTGTCCAGATGGATCACGTGTGAGAACGACGGACGGACGATGATATTTACGGGTCAGACGTGACGCCACGATTCCGACGACGCCTTGATGCCAGCCTTCGCTCCAGACGACGATGGAGCGGGTCGAGTTCAAGTCATAACGTCTTGCAATTTGGGCTTCCGCGTCCGTCACGACGCTTTCCTCAATGGTCTGCCGTTCGCGATTTTGCTCGTCCAATTTGCGTGCGAGATTGGCGGCATCGACCATGTTGTCCGCCTCCAACAAGCGGAGGGAATCCGTCGGGGCACCGAGACGTCCGGTGGCGTTGATTCGAGGGGCCAGACGGTAGGTGATGTCTGATGTGGCGAGTTCTTCGGAGACTCCGGAGATTTCGCAAAGCGCATGGATTCCAGGGCGTTGCTTGCCCGCGAGAACCTTCAAGCCATGTTTGACGAGAATACGGTTCTCATAGAGGAGCGGAACGATGTCGGCGACGGTGCCGAGGGCGACGAGATCAAGCCCTTGCCGCAAATCCGTGTCTTCTCCGCCGAAGCCATGTTCACGACCATATTTCAGGAAGGCGTGGCAGACTTTGAAGGCGACGCCGACGCCCGCTAGTTCTTGAATTTCGACAGGGGAGCCAGGCAGTTTGGGATCCACGACTGCGTACGCATCCAGCGGTTCGACGCCCGGCGTATGGTGGTCCGTGATGATAAGATCGAACTGCATCTCCTTCGATGCCTGGACGGCTTCATAGGAGGTAATACCGCAATCGACGGTGATGAGGAGGTCCGCCTTGTTGGCGTGAGTCTTGTTGATGGATTCGACGGTGAGGCCGTAGCCGTCGTCGATACGATGTGGCAGATAGCATTCCACATTGCCGCCGTTGCGGCGGAGCACCCATGCGAGGAGGGCGGAGGCGGTGATGCCGTCCGTGTCGTAGTCGCCATGGATGAGAATTCTCTGTCCGTTGTGGATGGCCTGCCAGAGTCTGGCGGAGGCCTCCTTTGTTCCAGGCAAGAGGTAAGGATCCCCTATGTCCGATATGGACGGGTTGAGGAAGTCCCGTATTTTTTCAGGACCGATTCCTCTCATGTCCAACACGAGGGCGATGGGTCTTGTGACTCCTGCTTCATTGATCAGGGCTTGCACCCTGTCTTCATTGTTTTCCGTTTGTTCCCAAATGTATTCTTCCATTATGATTGTTTCCTTTTTTAAACCGCTTGATGTAAACTATACGCCCTTTTTCAAAACTTTCACATTATTTCATTCATTTTTTTCTCTCTTTTTTATAAAAAGTATAGAAGTTTGGCAAAGGAGGGGGCTGTTGACTTGCGATATTGGAATGATGGAATACATTATTTTGACTTTATAGGTTTTAAAAATTGATTCTGAATGAAGACCAAGATACTGATAGCCGTTGACGACGCGAATCTGAGCGACGTTCTGCGGAGTTTGTTCAGGAGCCTGGAATACCGCGTCAAATCATGTGGCGAAGAGGAGGCCCAGGGCGATGTCCTGCATGCGGAAGCGTGGGATGTCGTTGTCTGCGGGCTGGAATTCGGTCGCGGCTTGCTGGCGGACCGTCCGACCGGCGCGTGCGGGGCGGATATTCTGGTGGTGGTC
>JAEEGF011873579.1_pt1 | contig 16213 bp, 12 predicted proteins | sample 9134171 | NCBI WGS metagenome assembly JAEEGF01 (sample SAMN16246542, study PRJNA631951) | gut metagenome | biome: gut microbiome; feature: rumen; material: AP-attached | host: Bos | place: Iran: Karaj | collected 2018-10
ATGAGATCAATCGTGTTAAAGAAGCAGATTATAAGCTGCAGACGGTCATCGAAAAACTTACGCCCGCCAATACACTTCGACTTATCAGAGAAGGAATCAATCCTTTAATAGAGAACCTGGACGATCTGAATGAAAAGATAAGCGAATTCGAGGAAGACCCGGCAGTAAAGAATGAAAAATTCTCAAAATTCCTTTACAAGCTTGAACAAAGCAATGAAATAAGCAGTGAGGAAAGAGAATCCTATATCGGAATCTACAGGATGATCAATCAGATCGAGAGAACAGGTTTTGCATCAGTAGGAAGCCTGTTAAACAGCGGAGTTGATCTTACATTTGGCAATCTTCTTACTTCTGTCAGAAACAGTAAAGTAAAAATTAACGCGAAGATAGACGATGATTTTGGACTGTTAACCGAAAAGATAGAAAAAGGAAGATCGATCACAGACCAGATAGAGGCCGCTTTTGCAGCTCATATCGGAGATGCTGCCGAAAAGCTGGAAACAAGATACCAGAAGGAAAAACTGGACAGCTTAAGAAATGTAGCCGGCGATTACAATCCAGAGACAGTAGCGGAACTTATAAGCGACAATATCAAAGCATCTGCCAATAATATTGAAGCCATGGAGCAGTTCATAAGCTATCCCAACGAATTCTACAAAGCAATGAAGACTTTTGCAAAACGTGTGGATGAGAGAAGGGAATCCGGTAAAACGGCAGAATACAGGCTTGACAGAGCTATGGAAGATTTTAAGGAATCATTCGAAAGCGAGGAATCCGCAAAAGAAGGATATAAAGAATTACAGAATGTAATGAAAGATACCCTTGCCGATATGACTGCATACGGAGCAGATAATCTTATTGATCTTAAGACTATCGGCCTGATGCATAAGCAATTGAATCTGGCTACTCAGATGTCGGCGGAAGAGAATTATCACGTTCCTGTAGTTTTAGACGGAGTGATTACCGATATCAATGTGAAGTTGGTTCACGGAGAAGAAAAAGGTCTGTCGCTTGTTAATTTCGAGACTGAAAAATACGGAAAAATAAGAGCTGAAATAAGACTGGAAAAAGACAGTTCAGAAATAATAATAATCAACGACAAGGCCGAAACCGAAGAAAAACTGAGAGCCATCGGAGAAAAGTTCAGTGATAAATTGGAAAGCGAAGGATATAAGACAAGGGAAGTAAAATTTGTCAAAGGAAATCCCGCATCAGGCAATAAATATTCACCGAAAAAAGCCGATAATAATAATGAGGCCGTTGAAACGGCTGATTTATATAAAGCAGCCAAACTATTCATAGAAGCGGTTACTGTAGCATAAGAAAGAAAGAGGAACTGATTATGGGCATGAAAATTAATTTCAACTCGTCAGCAATAATATCAAACAATTCACTTAAGCTGAATGATAATAAGCTGACACTTTCTCTTCAGAGATTATCATCCGGATACAAGATCAACAGTGCTAAAGATGATGCAGCTGGTCTTGCAATCTCAAGAAGAATGAATGCTCAGATTAAGGGATTAAATGCGGCAGAGCAGGATGCCAAGGATGGCGTATCTGTTACACAGATAGCAGATGGAGCATTATCGGAAGTACATGACATCTTACAGAGAATGAATGAACTTGCTGTAAAAGCCGGAAACGGTACAATGATCGATGACGACAGAGAGTTTATCCAGCAAGAGATATCATCTCTTGCAGAAGAGATTGACAGAATAGGTCAGACAACAGAATATAACGGACAGAAGCTTTTTGCCGGAGAATTTGACCTTAAAGGATACACAAATATTCTTGAGATCAAGGTGGACAGCTATTCCGATTCCAACATGTATGGAGATTACAAATTTGAATTTACGGGTGCAAATTACGATGAAAAAGGAAATGTAACCGAAGTAAACGGAAGCACGGAGAAAATTGTAGAAGTAGACAGACCGGACGGAAAGAAAGAAAAGTACAGAGTATCCGGAGATATCTATCATCTTACATTCAGCGGAGATAACGGAGACCAATTTGTTCTTGATACAGCACAGCTCATCGGAGATACTAAACCGCTTAAAGCAGTCAAGAACGGTGCAGGAGATATTACAGGATATCAGTATACAGCAGCTACCGGCACTGTTGAAATGGAACTCAGCGGATACGGTGCAATGACACTTCAGGTTGGCGCAAACGAGAATCAGACACTTGAAGTACGTATTGAGAAATTATCTTTGGAATCACTCGGTTTCAAGAATCAGGACAGCGATGAGACAAAGGATATGATCCTGAAGGTAACAACCGAAGAAGCCGCAAGGGACGCTATAGAAAAGATCTCAGCAGCAATAACAAAGGTATCTGCCATGAGAAGTAAACTCGGTGCTTACGAGAATCGTCTTGAACATACAGAGACCAATCTGTCAACCAATACAGAGAACCTTACAGCTGCATATTCAAGAATAATGGATACCGACATGACTGAAGAAATGACCAACTATTCTAATCTTCAGATTATATCTCAGGCAGCTACATCAATACTTGCTCAGGCAAATGAGAGACCTTCACAGATGTTGCAATTACTTCAGTAAGAAGGATAAATAATGGAAAAAGAAAAAAAACGAGATTATCAATTAAGAATAAGCCAGGCTAATAAGGCCGAGCTGATAGTAATACTTTATGAGATTGCCCTTGATTATCTTGATGAAGCAGTTGATTACCATAAAAATGGGGATATAAACGGCTATAAGGATAATCTGAAAAAGCTAAGAGACTGCATAGAAGAAATGGTTAATAACCTCCATTTTGAATATGATCTGGCTAAAAAGCTTAAAGAGATATATCTGTACATGAAAAAAGTCATAAGAGAAGATATAATATCCGGAAATACGAATAATCTTGATAGCGTAAGGAAGACGTTAAAATCTCTTCATGATTCTTACGAACAGGTAAAAGGAACGGATAAATCGTCGCCTGTAATGGCGAATACTCAGGCAGTTCTTACAGGCATGACGTACAGCAAAAATAAAGTATTAAATGAATTAACACAGGATTGCACTAACAGAGGATTTAGAGTATAATGACATAGCAATTAAATGGCGTGGCTTGCAATTGCAAGCCGCGTTTTTGTGTGAAAGTAACTATGACAGTTACTAACGGGGTGTGGCTCAGCTTGGTAGAGCGCTACGTTCGGGACGTAGAGGCCGCGTGTTCGAATCACGTCACCCCGATTGAGTAAATACAAGTGTTTCCGGAGGGGGATGCTTGTATTTTTTTCTCTAATACCCTTGTTTAAAGGGCTTATGGATAGACTGTTTATGTAGTATAATTGTTGAAGGATAGTAATAAAGGATTAATAAAATGGGACTTGATACAATAGTAACAACACAAAAAGAATATTTTTTGACGGATGCGACTAAGGACGTGGCTTTTAGGAAAAATGCCCTGGAGAATCTGCTTGAATCCATATACGTAAATGAAAAGACAATATATGAAGCATTGAAAGAGGATCTCAACAAATCTGAGGAAGAAGCGTTTATGACTGAAGTCAGTAATACTGTTTCAGCCATAAAATATGCCCTAAAGCATGTAGATCATTGGAGCAGAGTTGAAAGGAGAAAAACTCCCCTCACTTTATTTCCGGCTAAGAGTTACGTGGTGAAAGAGCCTTATGGAATAGTACTTATTCTGTCGCCTTGGAATTATCCCTTTTACCTTACAATGGCACCTTTAGTCGGCGCCATTGCCGCGGGCAACTGTGCTGTAATCAAAACGTCAAAAAACAGCCCGGCTACGTCAGCTGTGATAGCAGATATAATTAACAGCACTTTTCCCAAGAAATACGTCTATGCCATAGACAGTCCCCTTCCTTATGATGAAGTGCTTAATCAGGATTATGATTATATATTCTTTACGGGAAGTGAAAGAGTCGGAAGAACCATAATGAGGACTGCAGCAGACAGACTTATTCCTGTAAGCCTTGAGCTGGGGGGAAAGAGTCCCTGCATCATAGATAGAAGCGCAGATATAGAGATGGCTGCAAAGAAGATAATGTGGGGTAAGACTCTTAATTCCGGTCAGACCTGTGTGGCACCGGACTATGTGGTGGTTCCTTCGGAACTGAAAGATGTTCTGGTTGAAAGATTAAGAGCTTACAGCAAGGAACTTATAGGCGATCCTTTTGATAATGAAAAATATCCTAAGATAATCAATATTCATCATTACTCGAGACTGAAGGGATTGATAGAGAAAGAAGAGCACGTTATCGGAGGAAGATGCGACGATAACTTAAGAAGGATAGAGCCGGCCATTTTTACCGATGCGACCTTTGACAGTCCTTCAATGAAGGAAGAAATATTCGGTCCTATTCTTCCGGTTATTGAATACGAAGAACTTGATGATGTGCTGAATATAATTAAGAGAAGACCAAAACCCTTAGCCTGCTATATATTCGGACAGGATAACCGTTTTATCAATAAGGTCCTTGGAACCCTGTCTTTCGGAGGTGGTTGCATTAACGATGTAATAGTCCATCTTGCCAATGAAAACCTTCCTTTCGGAGGTGTAGGCAACAGCGGAATGGGAAGCTATCACGGAAAGGCATCTTTTGATACCTTTACACATGAAAAGAGCATAGTTGGGGGAACAAGTTCTTTTGACGTAAGTTTTAAGTATCCTCCTTATACAACTGAAAAGTACAGAAAACTCAGGAAATTTATTAAATAAGAAATCGGTGTGTAAGAAAAAACTTTACACACCGAAAAATTTTATAAAAAAAAACACCGACCCCATGGCTCATACGTCCACAAAATCGATGCCCTCAACATTTTTATAATGCGCCTTCAGGGGCTCGAACCCTGGACACCCTGATTAAGAGTCAGGTGCTCTACCAACTGAGCTAAAGGCGCTTGGTTAATGCGTTTGATTTCACAACGCAAGTGTTATCTTATCATACGATTAATTAATGCGCAAGAGATTTTTTGTGATTTTTACAATTATTTTTTCATACTACAATATATAGTATAGAAAGGACATGACAGGCACAATATATGAAAGATATTAGGATATTTGAGACCCATGCACATTATGATGACAAGGCCTTTGATATGGATAGAGACGAGCTTTTGGCCGAATCGAAAAGCAATCATCTGGAGTATATCATTAATGTGTCTTCCGATCTTAAAAGCACGGAAGCAACCTACGAGCTTACAGAAAAATACGATAATGTATACGGAGCCATAGGAATTCATCCCAGCGAGGTTGAAGAGCTCAACGAAAACAACTATCAAAGAATCAGAGAGCTTGCTTTAAAGAAAAAGATACTTGCAGTAGGAGAAATAGGTCTGGATTATCATTATGACGAACCTGCCAAAGAACTTCAAAAAGACTGGTTTGAGAGACAACTTGTATTGGCAAGGGAGATTGGTAAGCCCGTAATAATCCATTCCAGGGACGCCTGCGAAGATACGGTTAACATTCTTAAAAGTCCGTCCTTTAGAGAGATTCCGGGAGTAATGCATTGTTATTCCTATACTGTTGAAACGGCAAGGGAACTTTTAAAGATAGGATATTATTTCGGCATAGGTGGAGTGATCACTTTTTCCAATGCAAGGAAACTGATCGAAGCGGTGGAAGAGATTCCCTTGGACAGGATACTCCTTGAGACAGACTGTCCCTATCTGGCACCAACTCCCCACAGAGGAGAGAGAAATGATTCAAGGTATCTTCCCCTGATAGCGGAAAAAATAGCCGCTGTTAAAAATGTGCCGTATTATAAAGTAATTGAGCAGACTTATAAGAACGCCAGACTGCTCTTTATGAATAAGAAATAGGAGATTAGATTGGCAACACTAGGGATACCGGCTAATACCATAGCCGTACTGAAAAAATACAATTTCAATTTTCAAAAAAAGTTCGGCCAGAACTTTCTTATAGATACGGGAGTTTTGGAGACGATAATAAGAGAATCGGCCATAACGAAGGATGACTGTGTGCTGGAGATTGGACCCGGAATCGGTACAATGACCCAGTATCTTGCCGAATCCGCAAGACAGGTAGTGGCGGTTGAGATTGATAAAAACCTTATACCGATCCTTAAGGATACCTTGTCGGAATACAACAACGTCGAAGTAATTAATGATGATATTCTGAAAACAGATATCAGAGCCATATGCGACAAATATAATGACGGGAGACCCATAAAGGTTGTGGCAAATCTTCCGTATTACATCACCACGCCCATAATAATGGGATTGTTTGAAAGTCATGTACCGATAGATTCCATAACAATAATGGTACAGAAGGAAGTGGCTGACAGAATGCAGTGCGGGCCGGGAAGCAAGGATTATGGGGCACTGTCTTTGGCGGTACAGTATTACGCCAAGCCGGAAATAGTGGCAAACGTTCCACCCAATTGCTTTATGCCGAGACCGAATGTGGGAAGCGCTGTAATAAAGCTTAGCAGATACGAAAAGGCACCGGTTGATACTGTAGATGAGAAGTTCATGTTTTCCCTTATAAGAGCCAGCTTTAACCAAAGAAGAAAAACTCTTTCCAACGGCCTTACAAACGGTGGAATAGGAATGACCAGAGATATGGTGACGGATGCTTTGGAAAAAATGGAACTGTCTCCTACCATAAGAGGAGAGGCTCTCAGCCTGGAAGAATTTGCAAAACTCAGCAATATTCTCTATGAAATGAAAAAGAACGGAGTATAAAATGCGACTGATACAATCTGATATAGATAAAATGCAGCAGGAGATAGAATACAGGAAGCTGACACTGAGACCACAGCTTCTTGAAGATGTGAAAGAGACAAGAGCACATGGAGATCTCAGTGAGAATTTCGAATATCATGCTGCAAAAAGAGAAAAGAACAAAAACGAAAGCAGGATCAGATATCTGGAAAAAGTAATAAAAACTGCCCAGATTGTGGAAGATAAAAGCGGTGATGATGAAGTGGGAATGAACAACCAGGTCACCGTTCTTTTTGAAGAAGACAATGAAGAAGAAGTCTATAAGATAGTTACTACCGTAAGGGAAGACTCTCTTAACAATATGATATCCATCGACTCACCCTTGGGAAAAGCACTTGTGGGTCATAAAGAAGGAGACAGAGTTGAGGTAGTTGTCAATAATGATGTTTCCTACTATGTAAAGATATTAAAAATAGAAAACAACAAGGACGATTCCAACGACAGGATCAGAAGCTACTAGAAATAAACTATGGCCAGATATATAGAAATATATGAAGATATAAAGCGAAAAATAATAGACGGTTCATACGGATTAAATGAGAAAATACCGTCAAAAAGAGTTACTGCCGACAATTATGACGTCAGTATAATAACCATAGAACATGCATATGAACTCCTTATGGAGGAGGGCTATATACAGGCCAGGGAAAGAAGCGGATATTTCGTTATCTATGATGACAGGCCCTTGAATAAGGCCCTTTCTTTGGAAAAGAGCATAAGAAAGACTTCGGAGGAAAAAGAAGAGACTGAAAAAAGTGAGATTGATTTGTCTCCGGAGGCCTTTCCCTTTTCCATATACAGTAAGACGGCAAGAAGAGTTATGACCGATTATGGGGAAGAGATAATGGTCAGATCCCCTAATTTCGGATGCGAGATCTTAAGAAAAGAGATTTCGGGATATTTGGCCAGATACAGAGGCATTGAGGCAAACAGCGATCAGATAATAATAGGTTCGGGATCTGAATATCTCTACGGACTTATAGTACAGGCTCTTGGAAGAGACCATAAATACGGAATAGAGACACCTTCGTACCAGAAAATTGCTCAGGTATATAAGGCAGAGGGTGTTGAATGCGAAGGACTTCCTCTCGGAAGAGACGGTATAGAGAGTGAAGCATTGTGGCAATCCGAAGCAGAAATTCTGCATATAAGTCCTTACAGAAGTTACCCCAGCGGAGTAACGGCAACAGCGGCAAAAAAGAGAGAGTATCTCAGATGGACCAGAGAAAAAGACAGAGTAATCATAGAAGATGATTTTGAATCTGAGTTTTCTCCTTCAAGAAAAGCAGAAGAGACTCTCTTTGCCATTGATGACGAAGACAGAGTCATATACGTAAATACATTTACAAAAACCATCGGAAGCTCCATGAGAATGGCTTATATGGTAGTTCCCTATTCAATGCTTGAAAAGTTCAGGGAGCGCATTGGCTTTTATACCTGCACGGTTCCAACTTTTGACCAGTATATTGTTGCAGGTCTTATTAAAAACGGGGATTTTGAGCGACATATCAACCGTGTGCGAAGAGCAATGAGAAAGAAGAAACAATAAAGGTGACAGCATGAGATACGGTCAGTTTTTAAAAGAAGGCGGAGTAATAGGCTTTGTGGCTCCATCATTCGGATGTGCGACAGAACCTTACAAGAGTGCCTTTAACAATGCCTTAAAAAAGTTCAAAGAAGAGGGATATGCTGTTGATATCGGACCCAACTGTTATTCCGACAAAGGAATAGGTATAAGTAACACCCCCGAGGAATGCGGCAAAGAACTGACGGAATATTATGTAAACAAGACTAATGACGTTTTGATCTCCTGCGGTGGCGGAGAGCTAATGTGTCAGACCATGGATTATGTGGATTTTCAGAAGATTAAAGAAGCGGATCCCAAGTGGTATCTGGGTTATTCCGATAATACAAACTTTACTTTTTTATCCACCACTATATGCGATACAGCCGCAATATACGGTCCCTGTGCATCTTCTTTTGGAATGGAAGACAGGCACAGATCTCTGGAAGACTGTCTTAAGCTTTTAAGAGGTGAAAAACTTGATTTTGACGGATATGATATGTGGGAGAAGGAATCCCTTAAATCCGAGGAAAATCCACTGGCATCATATAATCTGACAGAAAAATCATTAATACGGAGCTTCCCCGAGGGAGAATTAAATTTGAAAGGCAGACTGATCGGCGGATGCCTGGACTGCCTGGCAAATATTGTTGGAACAAAATACGATAAGGTAAAAGAATTTACCGAAAAATACAAGGAAGACGGAATACTGTGGTTTATGGAAGCCTGCGAACTAACGCCTTTAGCTGTAAGAAGAGCCTTATGGCAGCTTGACAGAGCCGGATGGTTTGAGCATTGCAGCGGATTTGTATTTGGAAGACCGATGCTTTACGGTCAGGAAATAATGGGTCTTGATCATTATGAAGCTGTAAAGGGAATAGTTGAAAAATACAATGTTCCTATACTGATGGATGCGGATATAGGTCATCTTCCGCCGGCTGTCCCCATCATATCAGGAAGTATGGCCGATATAGAAGTAAAAGGCGGAAAATACAGAATAAAGATGCATTTAAAATAAAACGAGTCGGGACATACGTCCCGACTCTCTTACAAGGCGGCAATAAAGAATAAATCATTATAATGCCATACGACATGTTGGAATACCCAACACCACCGTTATCAGCGAATTTGGCCTGAGAGTCTGTTTTATCTAAATAATGTAATATCTGCCTGCACCTTTGTTATATAATCGAGAGAGAGGACTTTGGATCTAAAGGTTTTTAACGAAAAAAACACCCAAAAGATCTAAAGAAAATTAAGGGCAATGCAATGATATCAGTATTTAGTCTCATGGAGATATAATAAAACAGAAACCGGAAAACCGGTGGATGATACAGAAATAATCTGTATAATAATCCCTCTATTCTTCCTCCTTGAAGCTTGCCTGGCGGCCAGAAACACCAACATCCTTGTTGTGCTACTCTATATATCGGAGTTATATTAATAATAATTAACCCTTAGAACAAAATTTTTTAAATATTTTTTAAATGCGAAAAGGAATAGTATGCTGAGTGAGATTAGAAGTGAATTAATGGATCACATAGTTCCATTTTGGGAAAAGCTGATGGACAAAGAGAACGGAGGTTATTACGGATATGTCGGTTATGATCTGAAGACCGATAAGAAGGCTCCAAAAGGGGTAATACTAAACAGCCGTATTCTCTGGTTTTTTTCAAATGTCTATTTACTGACAGAAGATAAAAGTCTGTTATACAATGCGGAACATGCATATGATTTTCTGAGAGATCATTGTATGGATGAAGAACAAGGGGGAGTATACTGGTCTCTTACACACGACGGAAAACCTCTTGATCAGACAAAGCATACTTATAATCAGGCTTTTGCCATATATGGGCTGGCCTCTTATTACGAAGCATCATCTGATGAAGAAGCATTGAAGCTTGCTTACAAATTGGTTGACATAATAGAGACAAAGTGCAGTGATGAGGGGGGTTATCTGGAAGCCTTTGACAGAGAATTCAGACCCGTAAGCAATGAAAAACTGTCGGAAAATGGTGTTGAAGCGGGAAGGACCATGAACACCCTTCTTCATATTATTGAAGCATATACAGAACTCTACAGAGTTACAAAAGACAAAAAGATAGCAGTCAGATTGAAAAAGATGCTGGATATCTTCAAAGAGAAGATATATAACGAGGAAAAAGGAAGGCAGGAAGTCTTTTTTGACAAAGACTATAATTCTCTTATAGATCTCTATTCTTATGGTCACGATATAGAGACAAGCTGGCTTATAGACAGATGCCTGGAAGTTCTCGACGATAAGGAATACAGGAAAAAGATCGGACCGATTACGGATGCTCTCTGCAAAAATGTGATAAAGGAAGCCTTTGACGGCAGATCTTTAGCTAATGAATGTGAAAACGGAAAGGTTAATACAACAAGAATATGGTGGGTTCAGGCAGAGACTCTTATAGCCATTATCAATGCCATAGAAAAAGACTTTTCCAATGATGAATACAAAGAGTATGCAAAAAAAGAATGGGATTATATAAGAACACATCAGATAGACCATCGACCCGGTGGGGAATGGTACTCCGAAGTGTCTGTTAAAGGAGTGCCGGATAAGTCGAAGGAGATGGCCGGAATATGGAAATGTCCTTACCATAACGGAAGAATGTGTATAGAATTGATAAGGCGTCTTGAAAGAATAGGAGATATCAATTGAGATATCTCCTATTTTCGATGTTTTTTGTTTACTTTCAGCGGCTAAAATGCTATTATCTAAAAGGCGAAAAAATAGTGGGCTTACTATTTTTTTTTGCAAAAAAATATTTATGAGACAACTTTATAATGGAGGGAGAACAAGATGAAACTTATCTATCAGGTTGAAGACAAGCCTAAATTCAGTCACCTAATCGTATTTGCGATTCAGCAGCTGCTTGCTATTATGACAGCTACTCTGGTTGTTCCTATTATAGTAGGTAATGACCTTAGTCCTGCGGCAGCACTTTTCGGAGCAGGATGCGGAACTCTGGTATACGTTCTGTTTACACAGAAGAAGAGCCCTGTATTCCTCGGATCATCATTTGCATTTATCGGATCTATGTGTGCGGCTTTTGCAGGCGGCGTATCCATGTCTCTTGGATATCTGGGACTGATTCTCGGAGCAGTCTTTGCCGGTCTTGTATATGTAATAATTGCTTTGGTTGTAAAATTTGTCGGTGTTGATTGGATAAACAAGCTTATGCCGGCAGTTGTAATAGGACCCACAGTTGCAATCATCGGACTTTCACTTGCAGGTAACGCAGTTGGAGATATTACAACAGGCGGAGTTAAGACAGCAGAAGGAGTTGCTGTTGCCAATCCTATAGTTGCACTTATTGCAGGACTTGTTACTCTTGCGGTTACAATGCTTTGCTCAGTATACGGCAAGAAGTCAGGCAAGCTCATTCCTTTTATCTACGGAATTCTTGCAGGTTACGGTTTCTGCCTTGTTCTTACTCTTATCGGTAATGCAACAAACGTAGATGCCATTAAGCTTCTTTCATTTGATGCATTCAAGGCTCTTGTTGCAGACGGTGTAGGAGTTAAGACATTCCTTTCAGTTCCGAATTTTACATTCTTAACTGCAAGCGGTGGATTCGGAGAATTGAACGGAGCATATGTAGGTACAATCGCAGCAGCATATATTCCCGTTGCATTTGTAGTATTTGCGGAGCATATAGCTGACCATAAGAATATTTCTTCTATTATAGAAAGAGATCTCTTAAAGGAGCCGGGTCTTCACAGAACTCTTCTTGGAGACGGTATCGGTTCTATAGTAGGAAGTTTCTTCGGTGCCTGCCCCAATACAACATACGGTGAATCAATCGGATGTGTGGCAATCACAAAGAATGCTTCTGTATATACGATCATTACAGCAGCTTGCGGAGCAATAATAATATCTTTCATCTCTCCATTTATTGCTTTTGTTAATTCTATTCCCAGCTGTGTAATGGGTGGTGTATGTATGGCACTCTACGGATTCATTGCTGTATCGGGACTTAAGATGGTACAGGATGTGGATCTCAACAAGAATAAGAATCTCTTCGTAGTTTCAGTTATTCTTATTGCAGGTATCGGCGGACTTACACTTAACTTCGGTGCAGTAACAATAACAGAAGTTGCATGTGCTCTTATTCTTGGAATATTAACAAATCTTATTCTTAAGAACGCACCTGAAGAATAAAAAAGATGTATAAATAATCAAAAAAATATAGACAAATTTCGTGAATAGATATACAATTTATTCAACGGGAAAAACAGGGGACTTGTTTGTAAGACGGGTCTCCTTTTGTTTTTCGAAAATTAAAGATAAACTGTATTTCGAATAATGCCGATATATATAAATATAGAGGTTTATCTTAAGAAGGGTGGTTTTTATGAAAGGAAAGAAAAAAAGACAACTTAACATGAGAATTACGCTGCTAAGATTTGCGCTTGTTCCGTTAATCGTGGCAATTGTAAGTCTTGGTGTGGGAGCATATATTCTCATTACTTCCGGTCTTGAGAGTCAGACAAAGCAGACTTTGTTTGTTGCTTCCAATGGTCTGAAGAATTATTACGAGAAAATATACAACGAAAAAGGAAGCATAATGTATGAAACTACATATGTCGATTCAATGAAAAGTCAGGGAGTTGAACTGACACTTTTCATGAATAATGTCAGATATGCAACATCCATTACGAACGATCAGGGAGCAAGAATTGAAGGAACAAATGCTTCTGATGCCGTATGGAATGCAGTAAAAGCAGGTAATGATTATTATTCCGACGGTGTAAAGATTAATAATAAAGATTACTACGTATATTATCTTCCTTTATTGGATAAAGACGGTAAAGTAATCGGTATGGCATTTGCAGGTAAGACCTGTGATGACGTAAAAGCAACTCAGAACAAACTGGCTCTTATGATTGCCATTATCGGAATTGTGTTGCTTGGAATATTTATTCCTGTTGCAATCATTATGGCCAACATGATCGTTAAACCTCTTAAGAGGGTGGCAGATAATATTGATACCATGAGTACGGGTATTCTGGAAACCGATAACAATATATCAGCCAATATTGCAGAGACAAATACACTTATTGAAAGCTCCACATCTCTTCAGAGTAATCTCAAAGATATTATCGGAAAGACAAAGGATGCAACGGAAGTTATCACCAAGGATGTTTCCGATGTAACGGGAGTTGTGGCAGAGTCAGCTGATTCTACAAGACAGATTGCAACAGCAATGAGTGAACTTGCAGACGGAGCAACACTTCTTGCTACAAATGTGCAGGATATCAACTCAAGAATCATGGATATGGGTAGTCTCATAGGAGACATCACAGATAACGTAACAACCCTTTCCGATTCAGCAAATGCTATGGATAAGGCAAATGTGGAAGCAACCGGTTATATTGACAGAATGGCAGACAGCAGTGAGAAATCCGTAAAAGCCGTTCAGGATATTGCAACACAGGTTAAGGATACAAATGAAGCCATTGTAAGCATCAATGACGCGGTTACACTCATTACAGATATTGCAAGCCAGACCAATCTTCTTGCTCTTAATGCTTCTATCGAAGCTGCAAGAGCCGGAGAGCAGGGAAAAGGATTTGCCGTTGTTGCGGATGAGATCAAGAAACTTGCTGAACAGAGTAATGATTCCGCAGAAGACATTCGAAGAATCGTAGAAGAGATTCTTGTTAAATCCGAGAGAAGCGTTGATCTCAGTAAAACTGTTGAAGATATCATAGTGGAAGAGCAGGAGCTTCTCAGCGAAACAAAGAACAAGTTCGATCTGCTTAACACAGAGATCAATTCATCCGTTAATGAGATATCTTCTATCAGTTCAAAGACCTTATCTCTTGATGAGATCAAAGCTGTTATTACTTCTTCTGTTTCTGATCTGTCAGCTATATCAGAAGAGAATTCGGCTTCTAACGAAGAGATATCGGCATCCATTGACACTATAGCTGAAAACATGGAAAATATAAGTAAGAACATGAATACAATAGATGGCCTTTCAAAAGATTTGGCAGAGGCAGTTTCATTCTTCAAATAGGTTGTAAAGAGGAAAGTTGGGGGGCTTGTTAAAGAACAAGCCCCCATTTTGTGTATAAGGTTAGGAGGGAAGAAATGGAAACAAATTCTATAGGAAAAGGCATTAAGTTTAAGTACACTACACTGCTTATAGGCTTGGTTCCTACATTTGGTGTAATGCTTATTATGATTCTGTTCAGCGTCAGTCAGCTTAAGAACAGAATGGAAGATGATGTTTATTCAAAGCTTGCGGTAGCATCGGAAGGTGTTAATCAGTACTTTGCTTATGATGTCATTGCCAACGGAGCGGTGGATTATGATGAATATGCGGATCATAAATACATTGAATCTCAGCAGTGGCAGGATGTAGAGCTTACTCTTTTTGAAGGCGATACTCGATTAATTACTTCATTGAAAAATGCGGACGGAACATACAATGAAGGTACACAGGCTTCACCGGCAATATATGAAACTGTTTCCAAGGGTAATGATTATCAGGGTCACGGCGTAACTATCGGAAGTAAGAAATACTACGTATATTACAAGCCCATTTATGACGGTGACGGACAGTTCTGGGGCATGGCTTTCGCGGGAATGCCGGAAGATGATGTTGTGGCAACAAAGAATTCCGTAACCCTCAATATGGCTGTAGCCGGAGTATTGATTGCGATAATCTTTGCAGTTATAATCCTGATCCTTTCTACGATTATGGCTAAGACACTCTCCAAGATCAGAGATAATCTCGGTAATCTGGCACAGGGTGATCTTAATGCCGACTTCTCATACAAAGATAAAATACTCGAGTTTAATGATCTGATAGTAGCAGGAGATCAATTACAGAAGAGCCTGTTCGGTATTATAGGAAAGACAAAGGGTATAAGCGGCAACCTCAAGCAGGGTGCATCAAAAGTATCGGATCTTTCAGGTACATCATCTGAAGGAACCAATCAGATTGCAGATGCAATGCAGGATCTGGCAGATGGTGCATCAGCTATGGCGGAAAGTGTTCAGGCTATTAATAATCAGGTTGTAGATATAGGTTCAAATATCAACAGTATTAATGAAAATGCCGATCATCTGATAGCTTCATCCAACAGTATCCGTGTGGCAAATGAAGATGCCATTAAGTACATTGAGAAAGTATCAGCTTCTTCTACCGAATCCGTAGAAGCTATTAATGATATTACAAAACAGATCAATGAGACAAATGATGCAATCAGCAACATTAAAGAGGCAGTGGAAATTATTTCTTCAATTGCAAACCAGACCAACCTGTTAGCTTTGAATGCTTCTATCGAAGCTGCAAGAGCAGGAGAGGCCGGCAAGGGATTTGCGGTTGTTGCGACAGAGATTAAGGGCCTGTCAGAGCAGACCAGCGGTTCTACAACTCAGATTAATGACATTGTGAATGAGATTGTTGAAAAATCCGCACAGTCAGTAAGAATGTCTGACAGAGTAGCTAATCTCATCTCAGAAGAGCAGGGATATATCCGAGAGACAGAGAGTAAGTTTGAATTACTCAACACTGAGATAGAAGCTTCTATGGAACAGATTGAGTCAATCTCAGATAAGATTAAAGGACTTAATGTTGCCAAGGATGCAATCACTCAGAGTGTACATGATCTGAGTGCTATTTCTGAAGAGAACGCAGCTTCCAACGAAGAGGTTTCTGCAAGTCTTAACGGAATCGTATCTTCTATCAAAGACATTGCAGACAGTTCTGAAGAAACAGACGGTTTTGCAAACGAATTGGAAGAGACAGTTGCATTTTTCCATTAAAAAAGCGACTTGCTTAATTAAAGGAGAGCCTTAGTGGCTCTCCTTTTTAGTAAATATAAAAGGAGGCTTTGAAAAGCCAATTCTACTAATGTAAAATAAAAATAAGTGGTAA
>JAEEGF011659293.1_pt1 | contig 16207 bp, 17 predicted proteins | sample 9134171 | NCBI WGS metagenome assembly JAEEGF01 (sample SAMN16246542, study PRJNA631951) | gut metagenome | biome: gut microbiome; feature: rumen; material: AP-attached | host: Bos | place: Iran: Karaj | collected 2018-10
TTTGAGGTCATTGAAGACAAGTAACAATTTAAAGAGAAATAAGCAAATGAACCAAGTTCCCGTCTGTGATAGCCGCAAAATAGCCGCAAAGTGAAAAGGGCAAATCCTTGAAAGGCCGATAAATAAAGGCGTTTTGGGAGATTTCAGCGTTTGTTTCCGGTTCTGAAGGTCTTGGGTTTGAATCCCAACGGGATCACACGGGGATCGGCGAAGCCAATCCCGCTTTTGAACAAAAGATAAAAAGCTTCGAAGAAGAAAGTTCACTTTCAATTCTTCGAGGCTTTTAAGATTTTTGTAGGACGGCCTCGTAACTGTTCACACGATAACCAACGGCAATAATCGCATCCAGATTATACAGCAGAACGCCCTATTCATCGCATTTGTCCGACGGAATTCGAATTTTTCGAATTATTTCGGACAATTGGTGTTCTCCACTCTCATCTATCTGTCTAAGATGATAAGTAATTTCTGGAAACCTATGAGTTGTGCCAACTTGCGTGAGTTCCATCAGGTGTTTTTTCAGCATAACACTATGTTCATCGCAATTGTCCGACGGATTCAAAAGATTTTTGATTGCTTCGGACAATTGCACTTCAACAAAAGAAGGTCACATTGAGATTAAAGACAGAATAAAACTGCCGAATTTAAGATTTTAATTGTCAAATTGGACCAAATCGCGCCAATTTTGAAATTAAAATCTGATTTTGTGATGAATTTGATTTCAAAGAACGATAATTATTCATACCTTTGCACTGTTAATTTCTGGTAGTCCCTGAAGCAATTCAAACTATCAGGTGTATTTTTTATATCTTTGAGAGAGTCCTACGAAGTTTTTTCATGCTTTTCTCTTCATCACACTGCTTAAGCATTTTCAAGTAATCCTGATTTGAAATACTCTTGTCTACGAATGCCTTCAGCATGTCTGTATGCTCTTCCTCTGGATCAAAGACAATCTCCACTCCCGAGGCTTCCACTTCTTTTCTGATCATAATGTATGAGAATAGAAACTCCGGACAAAGAGAAATCAACTGTTTAGCGAAAGGAAGTACGGAATTACCAATACGCTCATTAACTCTTGCCTCAAAGAGGAGCAGTTTCTTGTCGATAGCCTTTTTCTCTTCTCCATCTTTAGAAATGCTGATAATCTGATATACCACGTCGTATGCCTCGTCATTTCTTTTGAGTTCATAGAGCGCACGTCCTTTGATGAACATCGCTTCCAGACAAGTTCTTCTACAAAGAACCATATCAGCATAGCCAATGGCTTCCTCATATCGATTGCCATAAAGACAGATTACGGCATTTAAGAAGTTGCAAGTCATACTGCAATCCTTCAACAGCTTCATATCCTTTGTCATACCCTTCAGACAACTGTCATCCAGCATGATATCGAACATCCTCTTAGCGATCAAAGCAGCATTCCTAAGATCGTTATTATGAATCTTATTCACCACAAGTTTCAAGCACGACTTTGATGCCATGTTATAATTCTTTGCTATCAGATACTTATATATAGTCTTTCCAGTTTCCAATTCGTCATTGATCATGTCAACATCATTGAAAGAGTTTGCGAATACCCGTACCTCCTGATTCTGAGTAACATGGTGGGGACGGATAGGGTTGCTGAGAGTCAGGCCATCCAATGAGCGCAGACGACTGATGGCAACGTATGCCTGTCCTGCTTGGAAGGTACCACGAGAAAGATCGAAATGCATCTTGTCGAATGTCATTCCTTGTGACTTATGGATAGTGATGGCCCACGCTAACTTCAGAGGGAACTGAGTAAACGAGCCAACAACCTCCGATTCCATTTTATGAGTCTGGCTATTATACTTACTCTGAAGATTCTCCCAATCAACTCTGCTTACGTTGATTTCTGCACCGTTCTCCAATGTGACAAAGATATGCTCTTCGTCCAACTTCGAAACCTTACCTATCGTGCCATTCATATATCCAGCCTGAGGATAGTTACGACAGAAGATCACCTGGGCACCGACTTTCAATCTAAGGAACTCTGGCACAGGAGCATCACTCTTCTTGAAGTCATCATGTATTTCGGCTTGATAACAAAACTCCTCTTCTTCGATGGCATTCAATTTCTCGTCGTTGATCTTTTCTGCCATATAGTTAAAGGATGTCAGTGTCACTGAGTAATCATCGCTATTAGCATCCCTTTTAACATGCTCATTAAGCAAAGCCAAATCCTCATTCGTAACCTCCCCATCACGCATTTTGTTCAGGATGTTAAGAAAATTCTCATCGCTCTGACGATACACCTTCTGGAATTCAATCTTTGGCAGATTCATCCTCTTCAGCACAAATGCCTTATAGAAAAATGGAAGCCCAGCACCATAAAGATCATGCAACATCTCTGCATCAGCACTACCTTCCTTGACTACTGGAGGAAGCTGGAATAAGTCACCTACGAAGATAACCTGTTTGCCGCCAAATGGCATATTGGTTTTGAACACCATACGCATGCATCTGTCCATACCATCCACCATATCACTTCTTACCATCGAAGCCTCGTCCACAATGATAGTATCCGTTTCTTTGAGAATCTGGAACTTATCATTAGAAAGGCTCATCTCAGTGTGAGGTCCCATAGCCTGCATGGGGAAGCCAAAGAACGAATGCATGGTCTGACCACCTACTGCAATGGCAGCAATACCAGTTGGTGCCAAAACCAAGAAGTTCTTGTTGATTTCTTCCTGAATTCGCTTGATGAAAGTGGTCTTACCTGTACCAGCCTTACCTGTAATAAAGAGGCAAGTATTTGTGTTTGCCACCAAGTCGAAAGCCTTCTGCTGTTCAACGTTCTGGGTGTCGATTTGTTTTTTTAAAGTTTCCATATAACCTTATTTTTATTTGTTTCTGACCTTAATGACAGAAAAGGCTGAAAGGTTACTGCTTTTGATACCTCTTTAACAATAAATAACGATTTAGGAGTCGTATTCGCTCCTAAATCGTTATCCGAATGAACTGATCAACAAGATTTTTCAGTTTATCCCTGTTATACCCCATTTCATAAGCAATGTTATATAAGAATTCATAGGCCTCTGCCTTTCCTGACATCTTGGTGAGATCATAGCAGGTGAGTAGGATAAACTCTTTTGATTCCTTATCCTTGATGGTCAATACGGTGTCTATCAGTTTATCTGCATCCTGGTATTTGGGCAAGGCAGCAGTCAAAGTCTCCTTATAATCCCCGATGCCAAAGAAGATGGCTGATTGGCTCGAAATCATATACGCTGCATCGTTTGTCATGATGTCCTCATTATATCCAGCGAAAAAGGCGATTAGACATAGAGCCGCTTCTTTTTGCTCGAAGGTCACTGGCAAGTTTTGCTCTACATCTATTACTTCAGATTTCTCTTCAACTTTTAGTGTCTCTGCCTTCTTAGGCGTTGTAGCCTCTGCAATTGTTTTCTCTTTGTCATTTTCTTCTCTTTCTCTTTTCAGATAGAGCAATACTGTCCCTACTCCTGTCCAGAATAATGGACCAAACACACTATCGCCTTTTGATGCTGCGCCTAAAAATGCTAGTGCGCCAATCACAATGAATATCCATCCCGCTGTTTTCATACGTTATCCTCCTCATTCTTGTTGTTATCAAGTTTCTTTGAGCATGCAACGGCAATAATACCAATAAGCAAATTCACCAATGAGAGTACAAATGCCAAACCAAAACCAATTTTGCGGGTTCTACCCCAACAACCAACTGCGTATGCTAATGATACTGCAATAACTAAGAAAAATAATGTCTCCATAACTTTGAATTTTAAATTGTTTTTTATGTCTATTTCTGCCCTTAATGACAAATAAGAGCAAGAGGTTAACAAGGAAACTACGTTTTTATAAAAAAAGCAGCTTGTAGATATACAAACTGCCTTTAATTGTAATAACAAACCTTATTTTAGGTATTAACTGAATAATTAATGTAGTATGTTGTAGAAGCTAACATGTCAGTATAACCACCAGCAATACATTCGTTTGATCTATAACACTTTGATGAAGTTTTAAGACGATAATCAAGAGCATCACAGAGTTCTCTAACAACATTATCCATTTCTTTGATGGGCATGAGATTCTTCATATAAACTTTGAATACGTCTTTTTTTCCACTCTCAACGCCATCAATGATTTCATTAACATGATTTTCCCATGTTATAACATCTTTTTCCAAATTAACTTGGAAAATAACTTTGATATTTCTATCTTCCATACTTGTGTAATTATTATTTTTAATAATACCGTAACCATCTGTAAAAGAACCTCTTATACATTACGACGGAGTCGGTGCGAAGATGCAAAAATAAAGCCAAAACACAAAATATTTTAAGACTTTTTAATCCAAAATAATAAAACCAGCCCAATAATAAGGGTCGGGGTATAAAAAAGATGTGTCTTTTTGGGCTTTTAGTAGTGCAGAGTGTATTTCTTCGCCAGATATTAAATATGAATAAAAAGAAATCATCAATTTTGCTGTAGCAGCATCTGGAATCTTCCATAAACTCGCAATGATATGATTAACCCCCGCATTCTTAAATGCTTTTAACAATCCACCAATACCTTCTTGAGTACTACGACCAATTGCAGTTTCACATGCTGATAAAACGGCAAGATTTGTATCACTTAAATCTAACCAAGATATTTCTTCAGCTGTAAGGACACCATCATCAAGAATATCTATCTCATTAGTATTATTAAGAGCATCATTTGCATCAGCTAACAAGATACCAGAAAAGAGCATAGAACTATTGCTTGTTGTATATGGAATAAGCTTATTAAAATAATCCATGTATTTATTAAAACCGGCAAAGTAAAATCCATGAGTTGCTAAATGAATAATTGAAGAGGCTTTCCCATCTTGTTTTCTGAAAGATCTTTCATTAGCATCAGCACCCTTATACAATTTAGCTTCATAATGATTATGTTTAACTATCTTAAATATAGAATCTACTTCATGTTCAGAAGACTGAAGATAGCCAAAACCTCCTCTTGTATCATATGTAAGTTCATTCACAAGTAAACTCCTATATCTATTATTAGAAAGATCCTTCTTGGAATTTCTTGAAAATTGCACTCCACCATATATTGACGTGTCAGCAAATCTAAAGGAACATGGGGTGTTACAAATAACTGATGTTGAGGACACTATTCGTATTTCATATTTTTCATTTAGGTAATAACCGTCTTGGCAGGGGATATAACCAATATTAATATCTTGTAAATCGAGAATGGGAGAGAGATATACAGTTTTTATACCTTTCAATTGTTTTTCTATGTTTTCCCATATTAAATTATACAAGACATTGTGGCTCCCTTTTTTATACAATTCATTTATTCCGAATTCATTATCAATTATTGCGTTTACTAAAACATTGGATAACTCTTGAAATGAACACAACTCAACAAATACAGGAAAGTCTTTTGAGGGTAGTATTATTAATGCACCGTATTTTAAACGGCTGTAATCACTATCGATGGAATCTGAATTAATATATCCGCTATAAGATACAATTTCTATCGCGCACTCATCAGATTTTAACGATTGTTTTACTTCGTACCAGGTTCTTATGTTGATTTTCCCCACATTGTCTGGCATATTCTTTAACTCTGAAATAATATTCTTTTCAGATTTGTTTAATTCTTTGTAATACGATGTGTCTCCGGCCAATATCTTTGACTTTAGTAACTTTATATCATTAATTAGATTACCTATTTTTTCATTATTCTTTGAGATGGTACGAATGCTTTCCATCTGGCGAAAAGAATAATTCTTAAGAAAGAGTGCATTATCATAACTCATTGATAAAGCAGTTTTGTTATAGTAAAACTTCTCAAGAATCCCCATATTCACCTTGAGTTGTATTGATAATTTCTGCCAAATATCTTCAATTGTAAAGGTTGGAAACGACGACATAACAATTGATGACACCTCCTTTATATAATCACTACATAGATTTGCATATCTTACAGTTTCATCTTCATTGTTCAGGAAATAATAAGCTAAAAACAAATTTTGGAAAACGTTTATAGCCTCAGAATCTGTTAGTGGTTTATTCTCTAACATATGTAACACCTTTACGGATTCTTGATATTTTCCTTGATTCTGTAACGAAATAGACAAATTTAAAGCAGAACTAATAAACTCTGTCACAAACATATCATCATGTTCTGACAAATCATATGCCATTTGCATATATTTATTTGCTTCGTCCATTGAACCCAGTTCATAAAAAATCGCACCAGCTTTCTGATAGATGCTAATTTTATTTGACAAAGAGAATTGTGACTCAACTTTTTCTATTATATTAATTGCCTCAGTGATTTTGCTTTTTGCTTCTAATAGGCTATCTGTATTCTGATGGCATAATGCCATCATACTTAATGCAATTGCATAATTTTCCTTGGCTTCTGGCTTGTTTTTTAGAAAATCAACAACTGAATTAAAATAAAGTTTGGCTAAACTATAGTTTTGTAAATGTGCTAACAGTCCACCATATGCAAGATATAAGGCATAAGCAAGTTGAGAGGTCTTCTTTGACTGTATAAAAAAGTCTATTGCATGATTAAGTAGACTATCTGCTGCATATGGCATATTTGATTGTATATAAATTGATGACAAAATAGTTGTCATGCCAATATATGTTGAATCAGAAAAGATATTATCAGGCGCAGATTCCATATTGGCTATGTTATTCTTTAGGAACGCAATTGGCTTTTCAAAATTTCTACTTTTCACATCACTATGAAATTGCTCCCAAGGATAATCGCTATTATCCTGAGCAAGAGAATTGCAAGACCAAAACAACCCTACTATTAATACAAAAAATCTTATATACATCCCTTATTTATTTAAGACCTCTCTTATCTTGTCACCAAGAGCTGTTCTTTCAGGATATGCTTGTTTCATCTCCATCAAGACTTCTTTGGCCCTAGCCTTCTCATAATTCTCCAAATAACCTATGGCGAGATTCCAGCCGATGTATGGAGCATAATCTGAATAGTCATTATAGGTTTCCTGTTTTGACAAATCCCATAACGTTTTGAGTCGAGAAGTGGTATTATCCAAGTCTTTACCTTCTGCTACATTATTAAATAATGTGGTAAGTTCTGCATCAACATCTGCATTGGTTTCACCCCTGATTATCGATGTGGTAGGGAATGTATTAGCATATTCTTTACCAAGACTTGTCGTGTCATAATAATCGTAAGACTTGAAGCCAACGAACACAATAAATACTACTGACGCAGCAATGGCAAGCCAGCGTGCAGAAGACTTCTTGGCAACGGAAGTCTCAGATGCATCTCTTGCAATTCTTTGAATTGTTTGTTCATCAGTCTGCCGAAATGCTTCTTTCAGTTCTTCATCCACCTGCTTCATTCCCTTTACAAGCCTAGCTTGGGCTATAGCCTGATTACGCAAATCTTCGTTTTTGTTCATTTCCTCCATGAAAGCCGCCTCCTCGTCTGCCTCCATCTTGCCTTGCATGAAACGACTGATTCGCTCTTCATTCAAGAGGTCTGTATCTTGTACTATATTCTCGTTGTTATTCATAATGCCCTCATTTTAGAATAATGATTTTTTCATTTCGTTATATTTATTTCGGAATTTCTCGCAGCAGCGATGTTTTGTGACCTTTACTGCGTTTTCGCTTGCATAGTTGAACATCTCTGCAAGCATTTTCATCGAGTGACCATCTCCATAATACCCCCATAACAGTTCGTTGCATGGAGGTGGGAGATTCTTGACAATCTCTCTTACTAAAGCTTCCTTCTCTAATTGTGCTTTTTCGCGATTATCTTCCATTGAGAGAATTTTTTCAACTTGCTCCCCTTGATAATCATAATGCTCTTTACTAGGGTTTATATCACGTGATGTGGTTATATATTTGCTCTTCTTTCTAAGCAATTCCATGGTTTTGTTCCTGCAAATAGTCATAAAATAGGTTGAACTTGACATTCCTAGTCCCTCTTCTTCAACCTTGTTCTCTTTGATATTCCTCCATAGTATTATTAGAGAGTCTTGAAACACATCTGCACATTCGTCTTCAGTTAGCGAATAACGATTTCGCAAATAGGCCCTTGTCTTTTGCCATTGTTCTTTGGCAAACTTTTCAAGCTTCCGCTCGTTATCATCTTTATGCCTATGTAAACTAATAATCATATTCCAAGAATTATAGACTGGTTTCTATTACTGCATTTTGTCGCACTAAACGTACGTCTTTATTCATTTGTTGTGCAACACGTTCCATCCACGAAATGCCCATATCAAGTTTTACAGATTGCAGAACCTTATTTACATAATAGGATAACGAACCATAATACTTGCCTTCGACGCGTATCTCGCTATTTACTTGATATGATCTACAAGCTTCCAGGATACAAATGTTTGCCATTTGTGCGGATTTCTCGACCTTAATCTTTCCTCGTTTATCTATGCGGGGAGCATATTGCTTATTGGTTCTCGAGAATCCCTTGTCGGTCCCTCTAATAACTATACTATCCTCGTCTTCTTCGCCACGATAAGAAGAACCAGCATGACAGGCGTCAATTACGACATATACAATGCCTTTTGGACCAATTCTATTTCTGATTGTTTTCAGATAAACGTTCAACTCGTCATCAATGATATGATTTTCGCCTGTATATTTACCTTGCTGATATACCTTTAAAGCATCAAATGGAATCAGAGCTTCATCCCAACCATCACTTTCGTCCCCGTTGTAATCTTCGAATGGTTGTCCATGACAGGAAAAGTGGAGGTAAGCTATATCACCAGGTTTACACTTCCCGGAGAACGATTTTAGAGCCTTTCTTATTTTGCTGGCTGTAGCCTCTTTATTGCATAACTTCTGAATTGTAAAACCCTGTTTCTTCAAAGTGGGAATTATAAGTTTTACGTCGTTGTCGCCATGAATATCGTTCCAGACTTTTTCATCTGCTAACTGTTGGCTCGAGGAGTAATTTGAAATGCCGACCATAAATGCTCGCTTATTCTGGGAGTATCCAATAAAAGGCAACATACCTATAAGCAGGCTTAAGACTGCTGTCCTAAAAATCGTCTTTTGTATGATGATATTGCCCATAGACTTAGAATTGTTGTTTCTTATAGCGGCAAATATACATTTTTTTTTCTAGTCGGCATACAAAATTTATTATTTTAACACTGTAAAGGGGCTGTCAGCAAGCTGTTTGGGCGCAAATAGGCGTGTTATGAACATTATTAGTATAATGTCCAATATGCCACTTGTGGCAATGTGAGCATTGATATGCCGCCATCTCTTTTGTGTCTTCAATATGTTCTATCTTCCATAATTTGATGGCTTCAAGGGCTGCGTCCTCATTAGGATAGGCCATTTTTTTCTTGAATACGTCTTTTCCTGTCTGTGGATCATACATCTTTTTCCAATGGGTTGACTCTCCTCTATATGTACTATGTATATCATCTATCTGACCTATGTTGTAAAGTTGGAATGAAATAGCTCTGCGTTTCCAATATCGATCTTTATTTGATAATGACACATCGCACATGCCTTTGTTCATCCGATGATATGCTTGGCACATCCTTTTCTCGACAATTCGGCGAACAATTCGAGAGTCGTGAGCAGATTCTGTTTCGATGTCAAAATTCCGCAAAAGCATATCTCCTTTAAAATGTAATTTTTCCTCGAAAAGTCGATGCGTTTGTCCCTTAAATCTGAAACTCTGACCTTCCTTTACTGTATAGCGACATTTAGAAGTAGTTCTAGATTCTTCAACGCTATGATTCAAGTTGAGACTCTCGAAAAATCTGTTCAATAGTTCTTTCATAGAAGGAATGTCAATTATCGAGCAAAGAGCCTTGTCTCTTATTTCTTTGACTAGTTTCATTACTTTAATGTTGTTGTCCTTTGTTCTAAGATATATACCAAGAACTGACAGATTAGCCGACAACTTCCAATTGTCTAATTTGCCATAATGATCAATAGATGACTTCCAGCTCTTTAAAACGTTTACTACTTCAGTATTCATAATTCTTTGTTTTTTGGTTACATACCTTTATGCATTATAAATGCAAAAGGTTAACAAAGAAGTAAAAAATATCCTCAGGCTTCGATTTGAAACCTGAGGGTGATAGGATAGAGCCTGCTGCAGTATGCGTGGCGGGCCGCGCAAGTGCAGGTCCTTGGCTATCTACATGGCGCCCATGCAACTCGTGGCACCTAGGGCTGTTACAATCGCTGTAGCGATACTGGCAATCATCTGTACGATAAACTTTAATGTCTCTTTCTTTGTCATAATGGTTAAGGTTTAATTGGTCAATTTTTACATTCTTACATTTTTTAATTTTGGAATAGGGTGGGGCTTGCGCCCCCAACCCTTAGTCTCCGATAGGCTCGTGGCTTCCACCACCGCTATTGCCACCGCCGCTATTTCCGCCGCCTCCGGTGTTTCCACCGGTATTGCCGCCCTGGCTGCTACCACCGCTGTCGGTGGTCTTCTCGCCATCACCGCTCAGCAGGCTCTCGGCATTCACAAACTCGGCTTTCTTCAGGAACTCACGACTTGAGATGTTCATCTCCTGCTCCTGCTCAGGCATGAATCGGATGTGGAGAGCCTTCAGGTTCTTACCCACATTAAACTCTTCCTTCTTGGGAGCACCGCCGGGCTCGTTCTCCAGGGTAGTGAAGAAGGTACCCAGACCGTCGATCTTCACTCGCTTGCTTTCCAGCAGCATCTCCACCAGGCAGCTACGGAACTTCTCAAGCACACCAAATACTACATCCTGCGTATAAACGCTACCGTGCTCGCTGATGTGCTTGGCCAGCTTGCGGGTGTTCAGGGTTTCTACACTCTTGCTGTGGGCGAACCACTTGCCAAATACCTGCGACTTGTTGTTCTTGTTCTGTCGCAACTCATAAAAAATCTTTGCCATACTCTAATACTTTTTAATTTTAATGGTTAATACTAATGTTAATTACTCTCGTGTGTCTCAATCCACGTGTGCACTTTGTTTCTTTTTGACGATGCAAAGGTACAAATAAAAATATTACCCTCCAAACGTTTTTTGGACCTTGTTTTTATTGTAAATTAATATTACTTCATAAATAATGTATCTATCAGCAATCCTCGAGATACAGCCAAGCTATCTAAAAGAAAGTTCGGCAGTTTTTACAAAAATCTCGTAAACTATCCACCAGATTCTGACGTACTACATAAAATGCCCAGTTGGCGAGTAGGAATGGTACATTAGTTCATTAGTTCATTTTGTAAAGTTTAGTAGTGCATCTGTGGGCTCTTATTGCTTTATATAATTTATATATATTATAATATATATAAATTTAATATATAATATAGAATAAATATAGTCTCCACCTCCCGTTACCCTCTCTCGCCCTCCTGCTTGTGTCTCTTAGAATTGGAAATGAACTAATGAACTAATGTACCATTGTGCATATAATTTGGTTTTAACATTAATTACACTTCTAAACCCGTAACATTTTGGTTTTCTGCATACTTATATGTAGAAAAAGCATTATTTTTGCAAACGATTATGACAACTGAAGAGATAAGAGCTTTGCTCAATGATATTGAGAGTGATAGAGTTGAACGAACAATTTCGACTACTAATACTGATAAGTTTGGACAGGCAATCTGTGCATTTGCTAATGATTTGCCTGACCATCGTTTGCCCGGATATCTTTTCCTTGGCGTAAAGGATGATGGAACTGTAACAGACCTTAACGTAACGGATGAACTATTGAAGAATATTGCTGCTATACGTACTGATGGTAATATTCAACCGCAACCGTCAATGACTGTTGAGAAAGTATCGATGGACGAAGGTGATATTGTTATGGTAAGGGTAGAACCATCAGTGTTTCCTCCTGTCAGGTATAAGGGGCGAATATGGATTCGCATTGGTCCACGTAAGGGTGTGGCTAACGAAGATGATGAAAGCATCCTGATGGAGAAACGTCGCACAAATGTTACTTCATTTGACGCTTCACCCTGCATCAATGCGACCATCGACGATTTGGATTTGCAGAAGTTTAAGCATTACTATCTGCCCAAAGCAATGACGGATGACGAAATAGAGGAAGATCGCAAGGAAGGACGAACTGTGAAAGAGCAGATGGCTTCGTTCGGTTTCTTTGATACAAAATATGATTGCCCTACGAATGCCGGTATGCTTTTCTTTGCCAAGAATCTGCGAAGGTTTATCCCTGGGGCATATATCCAGTATGTGCGCTTTGCAGGTAAAGATCGTGCGGGCGATATTATGACGGAGCATGAGTTTAAAGGCAATTTGTGTACAACCTTGGAAGAGTTGGATACTTTTGTGGAGACAACTATTGCCAATCGTCGTCCGATACCAGTAAGCCCCACCCGTGAAGATCCTTTTGTAGATTATCCTTACTGGGCAACTCGTGAGCTGTTGATGAATGCTATATGTCATCGCGACTATACCAGTAATGGTCCAATACAGTTCTACCAGTATGATGACCGCATCGAAATTATGAATCATGGTGGACTGTATGGAAAAGCAAACGAACAGAATTTTCCAAAGGTTAATGATTATCGCAATATCATTGTGGCCGAAGGCATGAAGGTGCTAGGCTTTGTGAATCGTCATAGCCGAGGAGTGCAGAGGGTACAAAGGGAACTGAAGGCTAATGAGAATGGCGAGGCTGAGTACGACTTTAGCTACCAGACGGCTGTGATGGTAAAGGAAATGAAGTCGCCTCTTGGCGAGCAGGCCCTGCAGGAGGCAATTGCTCGAGGTTTTGTGACGGAAAATGGAGAAAAACGGTCAGATTTGACCATTTCTGAAGATAAAAATGGTCACAAAAATGGTCACAAAAATGGTCATGAGGGTGACCGGAAACCATCACAAAAACCACCTAAAATGAAGGTTTCTAAGTTCCCAGCTCCTATTGTAGAGCAGGTGTACAAGTCCCTTAGGTTAAATCGTAAGGCAAAATACTCGTGGCTTCAGGATAATCTTGGAGTTAGTGAGGCAACAATAAAACGTGCCATTAGCGATTTGAAGGAACTAGGATACATCAACAAGGAACACTCGAAAATTAAGGGCGAGTGGCAACTACTAAAATAGAACACCATACTTAGTATTGTAATCCCGTCTTTCATTATAAGAGGAGTGAGCAGTGATGCTCATTCCTCTTTATTGTTTGTGCTTGTTTTGCGCTGGAAAAATTTGGTGATTAACAGAAAATGCTGTACCTTTGCAACTCTGAAACTAAAAGATTGTTTTTATAAGATATCAACAAATATATAATGGAGGACGTAAGGTACAAACAAAAATTGTACAGGCTAAGATTAACCAGTTGTCAACGATCCATATTTGGCGGGTTCGAAGATCTTGATTCGAATCAGTTGGATGTGTTTGTTGACACCATTGAAAATGATATTAACGAAACCCGAAAATTAAGATTTGAAAATCCAAAAAATGGTACTATATATGAACGGCACTACGTATTCCGCCTGGTAGAGGGCATGGTGATACTGCATGTGGGTAGATTCAGAAAGAATAACGATTATGCCTCGGTGGTTCTACACCTAAACAAATGCGGGAATCCGCCATATGTAGTGTTGATTGACTATGAGAAATCATTTAGTAACGACAAAATATTAGTAGATATTGTTGAACGTGCTTTTAACTGGGCGTTGAACGATAAAGGTATAAGGGTGGTGCTAGAAAATTGGGAATTATCACAGGAGTGCATCAAAGCCATGTGGAACTCGGATTATTCGGATGCACATATTCTGGCCAAGAGAAAACATCCTGAAGCGCCTGTACTTAGGAGTGGCTATGAAAAAATTAAACCCATGATGGAGAAGGTTAGGTTACGGGAGAAACTGAAACACCAAAAGCACACTACTATGAAAAGAACACGAAAAGCATATATCGACTATATTGAGGCCAGTGATAAGGAGATGGTGTTGTATATTCTGCACGAATATGCTGATAAAACAGATAAGCCCAAGCGGGCCATTATAGGGCAACGTGTACTGATGGATTTGAAAATGAGAAACGATGCCATACCGCATCCGGTATTTACTGACGAGTTTGGTAGCGGGAAAGGTCGTGATAGTAGCTCGTACAGTACTTACCTTAATGTAACAACCGACTATAGCGACGATCCTTTATATAAGAAAATATACAAGAGTTTACTGCCTTATAGGCTAAAATAAAATCGGAATTTTCGGAACATTCGGATTTGCCGAAAGTCTCGGAAATGTATGCGAGGCCATGTTCGTATTCCGAGCTTGGCTTCGTTTATTTCTGTAGAACTCTGTATATTTGTCCCCGCTGAAGCAAGAACCTAAAAGTATAACCCCGAGGGAGGGATTAGGCCTAAGACTGAACTCATAATTCTTATAAAGGATATGAGAAATGAAGAAAAGGAGTATGTATGGCACGATGGTATCAGAATCAACGATGCTCAACTTGTAACTTTAGCCATGAATGCCGGTAGCTATCATGTGGCAGAACACTATCTGTTGTCGCTGTTGGCCCATGGCGTGATGCACCATTTACCTGACTATATAAATAAGGTAAACCAGGTGCGCGAGTTCTATGGTGTGGCTCCCATACCTGCCCCCAAAAACAACTTTACTGAGGATGCTAAGCCTAAAAAGTGCGACATGGGCGCCAAGGTGCGCAGGTTGTACCTGAAGATGACTGCTAGCGAACACGAGGAGTTGCTAAGTCAGAGCTTGCTGGTAATGATGGCCGACTATCCCAAACTGTTTAAGTTTAAGAACCAGTGGCAAGGCATCTATCTGGTGATGAGAGACAGATTGGATTACGGATTATCGCAAATGGACTTTCTGGTGATGGCAGCTAAAGCCACACCCGCAGGATGGCCCAAACGGCTGCAGATAAGTGAGAGTGTGATTAAGAACTTTAGCCATGCCATCAAGATGATGCATGCTGATGAGGCTTATTACGAGATGACCGACAATCCGCAACGTGAGCTCTGTGATATTTTCTGGGAGGTGCTGATGCAGCAATTATTGATGGAAAAATACGGAGTCGATACGGAGTTAATCTAAAAAATACGGAGAAAAATACGGAGTTGGTACGGAAATACGGAATCAACCCGAGAGTAATGCTTAATGATCTACCTTTGCATCGTCGATAAGCGACAAAGGTAGATTTTTAAGTATTAAAATAATAAGTAAAAAATGAAGAAAGTAAAAACAGTATTGAACCCTTGTGGTTTGCGAGTAAAGAAGTGCTGTGCCAGTTGTATCAACAAGTTAGTAGATAACGATGGCATGAGGTTGTGCCCCATCCATGATACGTTTGTAGAATCGAACCATGTGTGCAATCAGTGGAAGATGGATTACAACACATCACAGGCAGGCGTGTGCCGAGGGCGCGTTCACAAAAAGGAATATCTGATGTTTGCACTGGCCATCCGATTAGGTGAGGGTGTTGAGGCATTGAAAGCCAAAAAGCAAGGCAAACCTGAGCCTGAGTCAAGAACGATCGAGAGCATCAGACGTGAGTATGAAACGGATTATGGTACCACAATTTTACTGGATATATAATATAATGGCAGAGGAATACTTACTTTACGATGTAGATGCTACAGCTGCAAAAGTAATGCGCTATGTAAAGCATAGAATAAGTAGTGGCTTGTATGAATACTTGTTGCAAATTCTGTTGCCTTATTCAAGCAGGGTTCAGCAGGATATGGCAGAAAACATAGTAGATTATGTGAATGATGTGCCAGTGCAGGATATTGGCTATCAGAGCGCAGACGAGGCGCTGGCATACTGCTACCGACTGATTGATGAAGAGATTTATTAAACAATAGTAACTAACCGAGTCAAATGGGCCCAACGACTCACTAAAAACAAAAGAATTATGCGAAAATACATTGAGATTAACGAAGAGGTGCTTAAAAGCATCATGAATGGAACGTATGTGCAGGGCTCGTTGCACTATAATGAGCAGGCCAAGCGTATCGAGTTTAACCACTATAAGCGTAAGAAACGCTTGAAGGATAAGGTAATTGCTATCCTGGAGCATGGCTGGCTGAAAGAGAGCCCTAAGAGAGTAAAGTACTACATCTCGCTGAAGAAATCCATCGGTACAGCGCGTATGATTGCTGCCATGGAACGTGAAAACCGCGTGGCCAGCAGCCACCTGATGGATCGAGAGATAGTAGATAGAGTTTAACAA
>JAEEGF011191944.1_pt1 | contig 16201 bp, 9 predicted proteins | sample 9134171 | NCBI WGS metagenome assembly JAEEGF01 (sample SAMN16246542, study PRJNA631951) | gut metagenome | biome: gut microbiome; feature: rumen; material: AP-attached | host: Bos | place: Iran: Karaj | collected 2018-10
ACTATGTTTGCAGGATACATTACAGCCGACGACTTGAATTTCGGATGGATGAAATATGGACAAGAAAACACATAGCCGAGAATTGCTGCGACTACAGTTATTATCAGCAAGTGCCATTTCCACTTTGCTATAAGGTCGAATATGCTTTTTGTCTTGAAATAGCTTTCCATAGTTTCGTAATTTGGTAGTCTTATGAAAAATATGTTTTTATATCCTATCTTATATTTATGTTTTGTGCGATGTATGGTCGGGTCTTCAACTACTTTTTTTTTAAAGGTTCTATCATAGCAAGCACTATCAATGCAAGCAGGAATGCAGAAATGACACTCGACAAAACTATGAGCCACCGTATCGGATATGTCTTCTTTTCTGCCTTTTCGGCCTTGTTCACAATAAAGGCATTAGGCAAATCCTGCTCAAGTTCGATTTTTGCCTGATTGAATTTATTCCTTCTCAATGTCAAGATTTGTACTTCCTCCTTTAGCTGGGCAGTAAGCATAGTATGCGCACCTCCGTATTTTGCAAGGGTATCGAGCTTTGATTTCAGTTCGTTTACTTTGCTGGTATTGCCATTGGCAAGAGCAATAGCATATTGCTCGCTATACATTTCAGTCTGCGACTTCACCTCTATTACGCCAAGCTGACCGAGTTTCTCAAGAGAATCGCTGATATTCTTCACAAGAGCCTCCTGCTCAAGCATCGCAGTCTCTACAATCTTAACCGCCCTGTATGCCCTGTCCCTTTGCATTCGTGCGTAAACGGTATCAAGGAGCTGTGAGATGTCGTTTGCAATCATTGCTGCCGTGTCGGGACTTTCGTCAAGCACATCCACCTTAACAGAGGTATATTCCGTACGCGAAATCTTTACATTGTCTTCGTACTTGTCGTAAAGCTTGGTATAAAGGTACTTGGTGTCGGGGTCGATTCTGTAGTGTTCGATGAGATTGTACTTTTCGATGATGCGGTTCCTAATGTCGTTCGACTGTAACATCTGCATCATTTGTTCCACCTCTTCCTTTTCGCCGAACTGCAACAGACCTCTTTCTGTATTTTCATCAGTGGCGAGTGTCTGGGAAACTGATGTGGAATTGGCTGGGTAAAGCACTACCGTTGATTTATATCTTTCTGGAACGCAATAGCTTATAATCAACGATGCTATCAATGCCACCGAACATACAATCAACAGATGTTTCCACTTCCTTTTTATCAGAAGCAGAACATCTGAAGCGTTGAAAGTAATCTTATTGTCGTTTTCGTTCATGACTAATCAGGAACCGACATTATTTTGCCCTTTCGGCGTATTCCTTTGTACGGGTGTCAACCTTAATCTTTTCACCGATTTCGATGAACAGGGGAACCATAATTTGAGCGCCAGTGTCGATTGTTGCAGGCTTCAGTGCGTTGGTTGTAGTATCGCCCTTGAGACCAGGTTCGGTGTAAGTAACAGTAGCTTCGATGAACGGAGGAAGTTCGCATGAAAGCGGAGTTTCGGTTTCGGCGTGAACCACTACTTCTACGTCCTGACCTTCCTTGAGGAATTCAACACCGTCGATAACGTCTTCGGGAATAGCGATTTGCTCGAAAGTCTCCATGTGCATGAAGTTGTAGCCCATATCGTCCTTATATACGAACTGGTAGGGACGACGTTCAATTCTTACAGGATTAATTGATGCACCTGAGTTGAAAGTCTTGTCGATGGTCTTTCCGTTTTCGAGGCTCTTGAGCTTTGTACGGACGAATGCTCCGCCTTTGCCTGGTTTTACATGCTGAAAATCAACCACAAGGTAAAGCTTTCCTTCGAGTTCCATTGCTAAACCTTTTCTAATGTCTGCTGTTGTTGCCATATAATGTATTTTCTTAAATTAGGGCGCAAAGATAATCACTTTTATTTTTTTATTGAAATTTTTTATTCGTTATCGTAAAAAACGATGTGAAATGTTTTTTATTGCCATTGACGAAAAATAAAATGTACTTTTGCAACCGATAAATAAACAATATGATGCAATGCTCTTTTTGTCCACGCAATTGCAAGGTAAACCGTACCGAACAGGCTGGTTTCTGCCGAGTTAAAGGTCTTACCATTGCCCGTGTAGGAATACACGAGTGGGAGGAGCCGTGCATTTCGGGAACGCGCGGAAGCGGTACGATTTTCTTCTCGGGATGCAACCTGCGCTGCATCTTCTGCCAGAACGATGCAATTTCGCGCTCGGCTTACGGCAGGGAAATTTCGGTTGATACGCTCGGCAAACTTATGCTTTACCAGCAGGAAATCGGTGCCGAAAACATTAACCTCGTCAGCCCTACACAATTTACGGGACAAATAGCCGAAGCCCTTGCCAAATACAAGCCGCAGATAAAAATTCCTGTCGTCTACAACAGCAACGGCTACGAATCGGTTGAACAGTTGCGCCGCCTCGAAGGTCTTGTAGATGTGTATCTGCCCGACCTCAAGTATGCCGACAACAGCCTTGCGGTGGAATATTCGTCGGCACCAAACTATTTCGAGGTAGCTACTGCCGCCATTGCCGAGATGAAACGCCAGCGACCTAAGAATGTGTTTGTAAACGGAATGCTCCGCCGTGGCGTAATAGTGCGCCATCTTGTACTGCCCGGCAACCTCGACAACAGCAAGCGCGTGCTCGACTACCTTGCTTCGTTCGACCGCAACATCTATGTAAGCCTTATGGCTCAATATTTTCCAACGAAAGATGTCAAGAACCATCCCTTGCTCGGACGAACGCTCACGCAAAACGAATACAACGAAATATCGGCCCATTTCAAGCAATGCGGTCTGCACAACGGATATTTCCAGGAATTAAGCAGCAATTCGGAGGAATATGTGCCCGATTGGTCGTTGGAAAAATTGGATGGAATAATTAGAAAGGTTTAACTTCGTTGAGGGCTTCGCCGTTCTATGCCTGCGGCGTTTGATGGCTTCGCCGTTTGAATGGCTGAAGCCGTTTAACTTCGTTGAGGGCTTCGCCGTTCTTGTTGGGTCGTGGCCACCGCGACTGTACAATGTTTAATTAATAATTGTACCGGCACAATAATTTGCACCGAATCAATTTCAAAATCTGTAGAGCTGTTGCGTGCAACGGCTAACGTCAAAAAAAATCCGAAATGTATTGCATGTGAAAAAATTTTGCCAAATCAAAAATGGAAATTACCTTTGTAAAATAATGGTTCGATATTTTAATTTTAAATAGTATAAATATGAGAAAGAACATTTTGTTTGCAATCGTATTGCCGTTGTCGCTGGCAATGGCAGGTTGTGGTGGCGCTACTACACACAGCTTCAACCTTCAGGAAAACAATACAGAGGCAACTGAGGAAGAAAAATCTGAAGTTGAAAAAGCAATCGAAGCATCCGATTTCCCGTGGTATTTCCCCGAAGAAGCTAAGAACGAGGGCCTTGCCGAAGGACAGACAGTTTTGTCAATCCATTCGTTCTATCCGGACAAGCTAAAGGAATCTAACGATCCTGCCGAAGAAACATATATCTTTTATAATGCTACCCTCAAGAACATAGGCGAAAAATCGTCGGTTGTGTCAAGCATGGGACAGGACATCGAAATGCCTAATGCACTGATTATTCCTATTCCGCAGGGACAAACTGCAAAGAAGGGCGACATTGTGCTCACTTGGTGGCAAAGCGGTTCGGGAATGGAACGTGCAATCGTTACTGACGACTCAAATCCCTCATCGCCAAAGGTTTGCTACCTCGATATGGACTGGAAGGACGACGGAAAGGGCTTTGCCAACGATCATAACAACGAACAGTTGCGTCCAAATACATTTGTAGTTCTCAAGAACAACGAATGGCAGCCAGGCGCACAAGTTACCGTCAATGCCGATGGAAGCTACAAGATTTTCACCCTCATAAATGCAGCCGACAAGTATTTGCTCCTGTCGGGTTGGGCTGGAAAAATAACCGTATATAAGAAGGAATTCTGCAAGGTTGTTCCGCTCAATCAGGACATAAATGTCGGCGACGAAGTCATGGGTAATTTCGTTGGCAGTTTCAAGACTGGCTACAAGGTTACAAAGATTGACAAGAAGATTGGTCGCGTATGGGCAACCGACTCGTATGGCGAAACCAAGATTTTCAGCATCTTGGATGTTCTGAAGGAAGAATAATCAGTAAAGCAATAAAAAAAAGCCCCAATTTGGGGCTTTTTTTATTATTTCTTTGATTCCATCTTGAACTTCATGTATTCGTCGGTGAGAACCTTTTTTGTGTAGAGAGGAAATTCCCCTTTCATCATCCAGTCGTAATATGCCGAATCCTTGCGGAAGACGTCTGTCAAAAGCAAGCCTTTGTACTTTCCAAAATTGACTACAACATTGTGGTCGGCATCGTAAACGAGCCGTCCCATGAAATCGGCATTATTGTTGTAAGATGAGAATTTTGAGATTTCTTGGATGTCGTTGCCAATGTCGGCATAGCGTTCGAGCTGAGCTTTGAAAACCTCGTAGGTGGCATCGGTGTCGGCGTTTGCAGAGTGTGCATTTTCGAGGTCACCATTGCAGTAGAACTTGTATGCTGCCGATAGGTTGCGAGGTTCCTTCTTCATGAAGATGCTCATCACGTCAACGAAATTCCTTTTTTTCAGGTCAAAATCAACCCCAGCACGGATAAATTCTTCGGCAAGTAAAGGCACGTCAAACTTGTTGGAGTTGTATCCTGCAATGTCGGCATCGGCGAAAATCTGCATCAATTCCTTTGCCAGTTGCTTGAAAGTAGGGCATCCTGCAACATCTGCGTCGCTAATTCCGTGTATTGCCGTCGATTGTGGCGGAATTGGAATTTCTGGATTTATGCGATATGTCTTCCTTAGTTCATTTCCGTTGGGATGAACTTTTATTATGGAAATTTCTACAACCCTATCGGTGGCGATGTTAATGCCTGTGGTCTCAAGGTCGAAAAATACTATCGGCTTATGAAGTTGAATTCTCATATACATATAAAAAAAGATTACCCGAAAAATTCGGGTAATGCATTATTTTTTGTTTTACATTTTGTTTATCATCATCGGCATCAGCAACATCAGGACTTCCTCGTCGGGATTTTCGTTGTCCTTCGGAAGGATGATTCCTGCGCGTGTAGGATCCGAAAGCTTGATGGTGACTTCTGGAGTCTGAATGTTGTTGAGAATTTCGACAAGGAAATTCGACTTGAATCCGATTTCCATTTCATCGCCTTCGTACTGGCATGCGATATGTTCACGTGCCGAAATCGAGAAGTCCATATCCTGAGCCGACATTTCGAGCGATGCACCCGAAATCTTGAGTCCAACGAGGTTGCTCGACTGGCTTGCGAACATACCTACGCGGCGCAACGAAGTAGAAAGATTTACTCTATCGACTACAAGGGTATTCGGATTTTCGCGTGGGATTACCGAATTGTAGTTTGGATATACGCCTTCGAGCAGACGGCATACAAGACGTATCGAGCCGAATGAAAATACTGCGTTCTTTTCGTCGAATTCGAGGAGAACGTCTTCGGCTGCTTTCGGCAATATGCCCTTCAGTATGTTGGCAGGCTTCTTTGGCAGGATAAACGAGCTTTCGGTCGGAATCTTGACGTCCCTGCGAGTGTATTTTACAAGCTTATGAGCATCGGTAGCAACAAAGTTAATTCCCGATTCCTGAAGTTCGATGAATATACCGTTCATTATCGGGCGAAGTTCATCGTCGCCAGTTGCAAATATCGTGGAATTGATTCCATTGTACAGCACGTCGTGGTTGATGCTTGTACTTATGGTCTTGTCGGCTTTCAACTGAGTAGCTTGCGGAAAATCGGCACCGTCAACACCAACAAGAGTATATTTACCGTCGGCCGACTCCATGTCGATTCTGTTGTCTTCGGTATTGATGTTGAATGTAAGTGGCTGCTCCGAAAATTCCTTGAGGATTTCGAGGATTTTCTTTGTGTCGGTAGCAATAACGCCATTGCCATCGTAGTTTTCGAGAGGCAATGTTGTGCTGATAGTGCTTTCGAGGTCGCTTGCAGTGATTTTTAATATTCCGTCTTCGACAGACAACAATACGTTGTCGAGAATAGGAAGAGCATTCTTCGAATTAACAACCCTGCTTACTATTTGAAGCTGCGACAAAAGCTGTGAACTTGAAATTACAAAATTCATATATTTTTACTTTTAAGTTTTTAAAATTATAAGGGCGTAAAATTACAAATTATTATTGAAACTGGCACACAAAAATTGTTTTTTTTGTTCGTGCCGACTAACAATCTAAAATTGTAATCTTTTTACGGCGTTTGTATTTCCTTTATGACATTGACACCTTCTCGTCTTGCTCCGAAAAAGTCAGATTTGTAGAATGTTATCGGATCGATGATAGGATATTGTAGTATTACAACCTCGCCATTGTCAAGAATGCCATAAAGGTTGTCGATGTCGTATTCGAACAAGTTGCCTTGGGGGTCGAAAAGTCCTGATGTATTTGGACGGCGGTAGGTTACAAGCTTGTTTTTGGCACCAGTTTTGTCCTCTACTGTAAAAGAAGCCATCATTGGGGTCTTCTGCAGGCTATCGCGCTTGTGCGCTTGCAGGCTGTCGAGTATGAAAGTTTCGAAGCCTACGAACTTTATGCGGCTTACAAATTCCTTTACGCGCAATGTGTCGAACGGAACCTCGATGCTACTGCCGTCGATATTTCTGAGATTGTAGTCATTTTCGCCAAGTCGCTCGGCAATGAACGATTCATTCTTGTCAGGGTATTCCACATAAACTTTGGCAATGTCTTCGATATTGTAGTTGAATGCTATGCGCTCGCGCCATTCCGACAATTCCGGCAAGTAATGCACAGTAAGGTATCCCGTAAATCCCGGACGCGACACAATGAACGGCAGGTCGGAATTCTCGAGAATCATGTATGCACCGTTGTTGTCTTCGGTTACACCGCCTACATAGTAAACCTTAATGCGTTCGTCGCCCTGGTATATTTCGACCTTTATGCCTTGCACAGCAAGGTCTTTCATCACGCGTTCGAGCTTAGCCGACGATACAGGCGAAGTCACCTCAATTTTCTTAATAGTAGTAAGCAAATTGTTTACAAAATCGCGACGGGCTGTATATTTTTGGTTTACAGTCCAATGGTCGTCTGCACGCTCAAGTGTAACAGCCGAGCCCTGCTTGTTGGCAAGAAATATCTTGGTTATGGATGCTGTATCTTCTACGGCAAAGTCGCGGAGCGTACGCTGCGGATCGTAGTTTCTTACAAAATATATTGCAATCGAAACTCCTATCAGGATTACGATTACAATGAGAAGCAACAGGTTGGTTTTCTTCATTTTATTTTTCCTTCTTTGAGTATTTTATTTTGCGTAACACTATCATTGTCAATCCAATAAGCAACACTATAAGTACTGGAGCTATTGAATTTATGCATATCCACATAATCTTTTCCGACCTTACTTTTGTGGCATTCAAGGTGCGGTTTTTCAACTCTCTCATTCTGAGAGAGATAAGTCCTTCATCGGCACAGAGGTAATTGACGCAGTTCACTATGAACTGTGTGTTTCCGGGTGTATACTGCGCATCGTAGTATTTGTCGTAGCCAAGCGGATAAGGCTGAACCTTGTCGCCCATACGTTTGGTTTCGTTGCGGATGAAATCTCCGTCGGAAATTACTATCATCTGCGTCGCTTTGCTTCGTTCCTTGAACTTGAAATCTTTGTTGTCTGTCAATTCTGGCGGAAGCCTGTTTGCAAAGTTCGACTTGAATTCTCCGTCGAGCAGTACCGCTATTGGAATATTAGGCTTGTTGAATGTGAGCATCTCTGGTTTCTCGCGTAGGATGTCGAGGCTAATCTCTACCGGATGCGACAACGCCTTGGAGTATGGAGACGTTCTTAACAATATGGTTTTCTTTATATTAGGATCTTCGCCGACGGTATCGATTGAACTTACGAAGCAAGTACGCATCACGTCGAGGTTCTTTACAAGCTGATGCTCGAGCAATGTGTCGGGAACTATGAGCGGGAAATAGTACCATGGCTTTGGCTCGAATTGCGGTTTGCCCTCCACAGTGTTGACGCACACAGGAATTTGCAGGCAGCGCAAATCCTGAATAAGGTCTGGATTTATGCGCACGCCGTAGTTGAAAAGCTGGTCGCTCAGGTTGATGTCGTTCATCAGGGCCATGGCGGTCGGATGGTTGTTGAGGCTGTCCATGTCGAACTGCATCCATTCCACGAGCCAGATAACCTTTCCGCCATTCATTATATACTGGTCGATTATGTACTTGTCGCGTTCGTTGAACCTCTTCTGCGGCTTGGCTATCACTACGCATCCGTAGTCGTCGAGTGCCGTAAGGCTTCCGTTCATGTCGACACGTTCGATGCGGTAGTATTTCGAGAGCGACGACATGATGTCGTAGGTGCGGTTCTCATCGAGTTCGTCATGTCCTTCGAGGAAGGCAACCTTATGTATCTGGCGGCTCGAGAGCATCCATATTGCATGAACGAACTCGCGTTCGAGCTCGGTGGTGCTGAGCATGGTGTAGGGAGTATTTCCCGAAACGCTGTTGGTAAGCAGGTTCACGGGAAAGTCCTTTTCCTTGTATTTTACCAAAGCGCCGGCGAAAATTATCTTTTCCGATCCGCCCATGCCTTCTTCTTGTACTATATATGTGGGATTCAGACCCTTGTTGTAAAGTTGTGCAAAGATTTTCTTCTTCTCAAGCGGCTCAACCTCCTCTTCGTCGGAGAGGAAACCGAACCATTTCTGCACAAAACTTTGCTCCTCACCGCTATGTTCGGTAAAAGGATTCTTGAATTCGTAGCGGATATTGCTAGAGTATCGGCAGAGGTTCTTCATAAAGTCGTCTACCGTACGCTGGTAGCGAACGAGTTCGGCTGGCAACTCCTTGTCCTTGAGGAATATCTCAATATATATATCATCGTCGATACTATCGAGGACCTGCTTTGAGAAGTCGGATATAGAAAAGCGTTTCTCCTTTGTAAGGTCGGCACGGAAAAACACCTGCGACGACAATACATTTAATATTATTATAAGAGCAATAATAAGGATTGCCTGAAATATGTTCTGGTTGCGGTTCTGACGACGCATCTGTGAAAAGGATTTCCTGTTTTCTGTTTCGTTTTTCATGTTGTATCCTCCTACCATTTGCGACTTTCGAGTCTGAGTTTAGAAAAGAAAACAAATAATGCTATCACGCTGAGGAAATATATTATGTCGCGCGAATCTACTACGCCGCGGCTAATAGAGCTATAGTGGTCGTTGATGCCGAGCGATTTTACAAAATCGGTTCCTGTTCCCGATGTGACAAGGTCCGACAGCAGGTCGAATCCGAGGTAGAACAAGAAGCAGAAGACTATTCCGAGTAGGAACGACACTATCACGTTTTTCGACAGCGAACTTGCAAAAATTCCTATCGAGGCATACACGGCACCGAGGAAGAAAAGTCCGATGTACGAACCTATTATTGCTCCGTAGTCGACATTTCCAACCGGGTCGGCAAGCAAGTTTATCGAAATAAGGAAAAGCAGCGTGGGCAGCAGCGCTATAAGCACGAGCACAACGGCAGCCAGATACTTCGCCATTACAATCTTGAATTCCGAAATTGGACGGGTTAGCAAAAGCTCCATATTTCCGGTGCGGAGTTCATCGGCAAACATGTTCATGGTAATTGCCGGAACAAGGAATAAAAACACCCATGGCGAAATCAGGAAAAGCGTGTCGATGTTGGCGGCATTTACCTGAAAAATATTGAAGTTGGTGGGGAAAACCCACATGAATAGGCTGACAATCAGCAAGAATACCGCAATTACAAGGTATCCGATTGCCGAACTGAAAAAGCCTTTTATCTCCTTTAAGAATAAAGTGTACATTTTTGTGTGTATAAGACAAACTGCAAAAGTAATTCATAATTGTGAAATGGAGAAAAAAAATTTGGATGGTGCCGTTTATGGGCTCACAGGCTTGCAGTCTCACAGGCTGACAGTCTTTTAGCCTTTCCGCCCAATTTGCCTCTTGTCGCCTAACCAGAAACCTTATTTAGGCATTGACACATTGTCAATTATCAATTATTAATTATCCATTGTCCATTATCAATTAAATTTTAAATCTTACTTCGTAAATCGTAAATAATTTTTATCTTTGCAACTTGTTATTTGCAATTTCCGCAAGCGGACTTCACGAAAATTGCAAGATGTTAAATATGAGGTCCTTAATTGGAGTTTATCAAATGATGAAAAAATTATTTTTATGGGCATTATTGGCTGTTTTTACGCTGCCAATATTTGCAAAGCATGTTGACGTTGAGACAGCCAAAACTGTTGCCAGAACATTCTGGGTGCAGAACCTTGGAAAACAGACACGAGCGACATTCAGCGATGTCGCATCGCAAACAGAGTTTACTAAATTTTACATCCTAAACACTGGCGATGGTTTTGTAATCGTGTCGGCCGACGACATTGCAGTTCCTATCTTGGGATATTCGGATGCAGGCAATTTCGATCCGCAAAACATTCCAGTTAATATGTACGAATGGCTCCAAGGCTACGAGAACGATATCAATCGTGCCATTAGCGATGGCGTTTCCGCATCGGCAGAAACTGCAGCCAACTGGACAAAACTGAGCAGAGGTCAGGGACTATCGCCAAAGCGCAGCAGATCGGTAGAAGCTCTTGTATCGACAAAATGGAACCAGAGTGCGCCATTCAACAATCTTTGCCCATACGACAGCAGTCACGGCGAACGCACAGTAACAGGCTGTGTGGCTACCGCAATGGCTCAGATTATGAAATACTGGAATTACCCGACACAAGGTAATGGCACTCAGACATATACCCACGAAACATACGGTCAGCAGACAGCAAACTTCGGTTCTACAACCTACGACTGGAACAATATGCTGAACACGTATTCGAATTCGGCAACGCAGGCGCAAAAGAACGCAGTGGCAACACTTATGTACCATTGCGGCGTGGCAGTAATGATGGACTACGGTGTAAGCAGTACAGGCGGTAGCGGTGCTGTTACTGTAGGTTCGAGCAACGGAACTGCCGAATATGCACTCAAGACCTACTTCCTCTACAAAAATACACTTAATGGTTGCCGCAGAAGCGACTACACAGATCAAGCATGGAAAAACATGCTGAAAACCGACCTCGATGCCAGCAGACCGGTTATTTATACAGGTAGAGGCGAAGGTGGCGGACACTGCTTTATTTGCGACGGATACAACAACAACGACCAGTTCCATTTCAACTGGGGATGGGGCGGCTATTGCGACGGCTTCTATGCAATTAACAGTCTGGAACCAGGTACAGGTGGAATCGGTAGCGGAAATGGTACATACAACGAAAGCCAGTCGGCAATATTCGGCATAGAACCGAATGCCGGTCTTTTTGCAATTCCAAATGCACTTACATTCTCTGGCCTTGGCGACAGCAAGACATTTATGGTTCGTTCGAGCACTGCATCGAGCCAGTCGTGGTCGGCAAGTTCAAACCAGTCGTGGCTGACTATTACTCCATCTACAGGCGCAGGCAGCGGAGCAAACACCACCGTTACAGCCACAGCAAGCCGCAACAATACAGCCAACGAACGTACTGCTACAGTAACTATAACACAGGGAAGCGCAACGACAACGGTAACTATCGTTCAGCCAAGCGGTATAGCAAATAACCCTGGATGCTTCGGATACGATGGCAGTTTTGACACATACAAGCCCCTTGAGCAGGGAAACATGGTAGTTTTATGCAGCGAAGGTTACGGCTACTATACTACTGGACATGCAGTTACAAAGGTTAGATTCACCACATACGACGGAGGATTGACATCAGGTTATACAAATTACACTAACAATAGCTTTACAATAAAGATTTACGAAGGCGGAAGCACCGAATCGCTCAGCAGCGGATATACATCTAATATTGCTGGAGCAATGGGAACACAGGTATATTCACAAAATTATACTCAGGCCTATTCCGGCGAGCAGGAAGTAACACTCAACACACCTTATATAATAAATGAGAATAATAATTTCTGGATTGCAATAGTAGCAAACGGCAAGACCTTGTTTGCCCTGAAGAGAATTGCATACGGTTCTCCTATTTCTGCACAAAACTATGAAGGAAGTTCAGAAGCCTTCGATGGAAAATATCTATATTCCGACACAGAAAATGGAACCGATTACCTTAATTTGAACACTTCTGCATATTATACCGATGATACAGAGAGCGCATTACAATTATACACTCTCGATTTCGAATTATCATTCTGCACCATCGACCCGTCGTTGCTTTCTGTAACACCCGAGACTCTCGATTTTGCATCTGAAGGCGGAAGTTTGAACTTTACTGTTAAGGCTAACAACAATGTTTCGACAAGATGGAATGCTAGTTCGAGTGCTTCGTGGCTAACTCTTTCGGCAACCTCAGGAAACGGCAGCGGAGCAACTACAACCGTAACAGCAACCGCAACCGAAAATGTAAGTGGCTCGGACAGAACTGCGACTATAACCATAACGCAAGGTTCCGAATCAAAGGTTATAACAGTAACCCAACCCGACGGTTCGTTTGCAAATCCAAACATGTGGTATGGAAATACGGAATCTAGTTCTTTTACCCGTTTCACAAGCGGACAGCAGATAATAATTAGACCAGAAAACTATGGAAATTATGAGGCTGGAAACAAAATCTTGAAAGTAAAATTTTCCACATACAATGGATTGGTAACAAATTACACAGACTACATCAATACAAGCTTTACAATCAAAATATACGAAGGTAGTGCCATGGATAATGCATTGACTGTCAATGGACAAACCTCTAATATTGATGGATGCCTCGGCACACTGGCTTATTCTCAGAATTACACATCGGAAAGTTTCAGTGCAAACGAATATCTTAAGGATCATATTGTCGAACTTGAAACACCTTATACTATACGCGACGGTGTAAACTTCTGGATTGCAGTTGTTGCAAACGGTAATACTTTGTTCCTCTTTAATAGAGAAAATGTTGGAGACCCAATTGATTTATCTAACTATACAGCAAGTATGGGCGTTGCAGCTGCATCAGGAAATTATCTGTTCACAACAACTAGCGGCAATACCGAAGTCCTGAAATTAAACTATTCTGCATACTATGTAAATAATCAGACTGCAGCACAGACAGCAACTTTAGAATATGCTCTTTCGTACTATGTTTCCGATGGAGATACTCCGTATGTAGAATCATCCGACGTTGACGCATGGCTCATGGATGACGATGTTTCGCCACATCTTGATGCAGCACCAACCATGACAATTGGAGCTACCGACAACATTGTACTATATCCTGTTGCCCACAACATGGGACCAGAAACAACAACAGAAACCATATCGACATCAATAAAGATAGGTTCAGAAACAATTGATGAAGTTTCGTTCAATGCAGCATTGGATGAAGGTTATTTCGCATGGATATATGGTTCTGCACACTCATATACTATAACAGCAGAAACTCTTAATCAAATGGTTATAACTGGAACATTCGACGTATGTTTGCATGTTGACTATGCAGGTTTTGACCCCAACTTGTCAAACAATGTTTCTTGCATAACCGTAACACGTGCAACACCTTCATTTACAATTTTGGCAAGCGCAAATCCAACAGCAGGCGGAACTGTAACAGGTGCAGGAACCTACGAATTGGGCGAAGGCGTAAACCTTGTAGCAACACCGAATGCTGGCTACAGATTTACAAACTGGACCGAAAACGGAAACGTAGTTTCTACAGCTGCAAGATACCAGTTTACTGCTAATTCGAACCGCACTCTTGTTGCAAACTTCACACAGATAAACTACAACATTACGGCAACCGTTGACCCAGCCAACAGCGGCACAATCAGTGGTAACAACAGTCCATACACATACGGTGCGAATGTTTCGCTGGCAGCCATTGCAAATCCTGGCTTTGCATTCATAAACTGGACCGACGAAGATGCAAATGTCGTATCAACCAATACTACATATCAGTTTGCTGTTGACGGCAACAGATCGTTTGTTGCTCATTTTGAGGTAGAACAATACACAATAGCAGCATCGGCAAATCCTTCGCAGGGTGGCTCGGTAACTGGCGATGGAACTTTCACATACGGACAGCAAGTTTCTCTTAGCGCAACACCTAACACTGGTTATAATTTTGTAAACTGGACAGAAAACGGCAATGTTGTTTCGACAAATGCAAACTATTCGTTTACTGCAACAACAAGCAGAACCTTGGTTGCTAATTTCCAGGTATTCACATATACCATTTCGGCAAGTGCAAACCCAGTTGCTGGTGGTACGGTTAATGGTGCAGGAGATTACTCTCACGGACAGTCTATTACCATTTCTGCTGTAGCAAATCCAGGCTACGATTTCATAAACTGGACAGAAAATGGCTCGGTTGTTTCAACAGATGCTGAATATTCGTTTACTGCAACGGCAAACAGGACCTTGGTTGCCAACTTCGAAACAATCACTTATTCCATTACCGCCAACGCAAATCCAGTTGATGGAGGAACAGTAAGCGGTGCTGACGAATTCACTTATGGAGCATCTTGTACACTCACTGCTTCGGCCAATACAGGTTACCAGTTTGTCAACTGGACGGATAGCGAAGGCTCAGTGGTTTCATACGACGCAAGCTATAGTTTCACAGTTACTGGTGATTTCACCTATCAGGCCAACTTTACCAAGACTACCATTACTCCATTGCCTTGGACAGAGAACTTCGATGGATATTCATGCAGTAGTTGGACTTACCTGCATGGCGAATGGGCTACGCCATTGAGATGGGAAAAGGGAGCATGTGTCACCAATTATTATAATGCAGCAACTAGCGGCTACTATTCTTTGGAACTGAGAGCAGGCAATAGCAACAATATTGTAGTTCTGCCACAATTCGACGAGCCACTGAACAACCTTAAGATTAAATTCAATGTTAGTAGAGGCAATGCGTCTTCGGGATACAATGTGCAGCTTGGCTATGTAACCAACCCAAGTGATGCAAGCACTTTCACTGCACTTACCACTATTGGAACTCCATCTTCCGCAGTTCCTTCTCACACTCAATATACCTACGATTTGACAAGGGATACCATTGCTCCTAGCAATTCTTCGTACCGCCTGGCTATCAAATATACTACTAATGGTATAGAAGATTCGTGGTATCTGGACAATTTTGAGGTAAGAGTTCCTTCATACACAATCTCGGCATCTGCAAACCCAACAGATGGCGGTACTACCAATGGATCAGGAGAATACAATCACGGTGAGACTTGCACATTGACTGCTATTGCAGAAGAAGGCTATCACTTTGTAAACTGGACAGAGAACGATGAGGTTGTTTCAACCGAAGCAGAATACTCATTCACAGCAACAGGCAACAGAACTTTGGTTGCTAATTTCGAAATCAACAGATACCATGTTACTGCAACCGCTAACGACCCGACCAAGGGTAACGTTACAATTGAAGGTGAAACAACCGACGACATGTACGAACACGGAACAGTACTCGTTATGACTGCAACAGCAACCGAAGGAAACCATTTCGTAGCATGGAACGATGGCGTTACCGAGGAACAAAGAGAATACACCGTTGTAGCAGATGTTGATTTCGTCGCTAATTTCGCACAGGACGGAGTCGTTTCGTACATAATAACAGCAACCGCAAATCCAACCGATGGCGGAACTATAACTGGTGTTGGACCTTACGAAGAAAATACCACAGTAACACTTAATGCAATCGCAAGTGAGGGTTACACCTTTGCAAACTGGACAGAAAACGATGAGGTTGTTTCTACCGATGCAGAATACTCGTTCACAGCAACAGCAGACAGGAACTTGGTTGCTAACTTCACAATCAACACCTACACAATTCTGGTTCAGATTGAAGGAAATGGTACCGTAACATACGAAGGCAACGAACTTGAAAATTATGAAACAGTTACAGTGGCAGAAGGAGCAACTCCAGAATTTACAATCATTCCTGCAGAAGGTTACATGATTGCAGGTATTACAATTGGCGAAGCCGAAGAAGGTGCTGATGTTGTATTTGAAGGAGAAGTTGATGATGAAAATGTTTACACATTCGACGCTGTTACTGCCAATATGCATATGATTGTTACATTTGTACGAATGCATTATACAATCACTGTTAATGCTGGCGAACACGGAACCGTTA
>JAEEGF011223023.1_pt1 | contig 16201 bp, 12 predicted proteins | sample 9134171 | NCBI WGS metagenome assembly JAEEGF01 (sample SAMN16246542, study PRJNA631951) | gut metagenome | biome: gut microbiome; feature: rumen; material: AP-attached | host: Bos | place: Iran: Karaj | collected 2018-10
GCCATTCAAAGCTTTACAAAGGCCAGTAAAGGCGACCAGATTCGCATCAATTGTTTGCTGAAGGTGGCTCCCGAGAATGTGACGAAAGCCTTAGGTTTGGCACAGGAGTTGGTGGAGGCTTCTCGCAAGGATGGTGGTAATATCGATTATGATATTTATCAAAGTCAAACTGACCCCACGCAAATGATTATCTTCGAGACGTGGAAGGACCAGCCATCACTCGATACTCACTCTGCTGCCGAGCACTTTACCCGCCTTGTTCCTCAGTTGCAAGAAATGGCGATAGGGGAAATGGCCATACAGATTTTTAAGAAATAAAGGGTGAATCTTGCTCCTAATGGCGGGTAATATGAGTTACTAGAGAGAGTTTTGAATGAGAAACAAAATATAGGGTCTTTATTCGACCGCATTGCGGGGAAGTACGATTTCCTGAATCATCTGCTGTCATTGAACATCGACAAGTGGTGGCGACGGAAAGCAGTGAGGGTTATTACAATTAATAATCGTGAGGATTACCAGTGCCTGGATGTTGCCATCGGTACTGGCGACCTTGCCATTGAATTAGCTCGTTGGTTTAAGGAACAACTGGCGATTTGCCACATCATCGGCATAGACCTATCCACAGAGATGATGCGGATTGGGGAGGAGAAGGTGAAGAAGTGTGGATTACAAGACTGCTTAGTTTTCCAGCAAGCAAGTGCACTGGAGATGCCTTTTGCTGATGGATCTTTCGACATCGTGACCTGTGCCTATGGGGTGCGTAATTTCTCCAAGTTGGACAAAGGATTGGCAGAGATGCAGCGTGTGATGAAGCCTGGGGGACAACTGATGATTCTGGAGTTTTCTTACCCTAAGAACAAGTTGATTGCCTGGGTGTATGATCTGTATTTCACACATATCCTACCAACTGTAGGACGCCTCTTCAGCAAAGACAAAACGGCATACACATATCTGAATCGTAGTGTCAAGGGGTTTGTTTGGGGGAAGGAGATGTGTGAGCGGATTGAACAGGCAGGCTTCTCTCTTGTGGAACACAGACCTTTAACCTTTGGTATTACTACTGTTTATACAGGTACTAAGTTATGAAACAACTACTTCTTTGGCTTCGGATTATCCGCCCGCAAACATTGTTTGCTTCACTGTGTCCGGTAGTAGTGGGACTCTTGGTGACCCATCATCAGATGGGTCATGTGGAGGCACTGACAGCAACCTTGACGGTGCTGTGTGCCCTCTCATTGCAGATACTGAGCAACCTCATCAATGACTATTACGACTACAAGCGAGGCACGGATAAGCAAGGCAGGGTGGGTTTCAAGCGAGCTTTGGCAGAAGAGGCAGTGACAGAGAAAGAGATGCGGACGGCTTGCTACATCACCCTGTGCATCACTCTGCTAGTAGGCTTGATGCTTTGCTATATCGGTGGTTGGGTGATACTCATCATCGGTATCACCGCCATCTTGTTTGCTTGGCTCTATACAGCTACTTCCTACTCACTCTCCTACTTAGGGATAGCCGATGGCTTCGTTTTCCTCTATTACGGTGTCATAGCCACCTGGGGGACCGTATGGCTTCAATATCAGGCTGAAGGGTTGACACCTCTGATGGGGCATAGCACGCCTATCTATGCCGGGGCTGTATGCGGACTTATCTCGATGTGTGTGCTGGCTATCAACAACATCCGTGACATAGAAGACGACCGCTTGGTGGGTAAGCGCACCATTCCTGTAAGGGTGGGCAAGCCTGCAGCATTAGCTTTGTTCGGAGCCATCGTGATTCTGATGCCGCTATTCGCTTATCTGGCTTTTGGATGGAGTTGGGCAATAGCCGTGATTATCCCGGCTGGCTTCCTGTATTACAAGGTGTTGAAAGCTCAGGGGGCAGAATACAATCTTTGCCTGTTGATGGCTGGTATCGTCAATTTTATCTTTGTGTTTTTAGTGTATCTGAGCGTCTAAATGTTTCGCTTCCATACCACTTTGCCATCAATGCCCCACTGATATTGTGCCATACACTGAAAACGGCACCTGGGATGGTGGCTAGAGGATAAGCAGCAAAATGCAACACAGCTAAGGAGGAAGCAAGGCCTGAGTTCTGCATACCCACCTCGATGGATACCGCCACACATTTCTCCTTTTTCAAACTGAGCAGCTTGCCAATGAGATAGCCCACAGCATAACCACTGAGGTTATGCAACATCACTACCAGCACAATCACCACGCCGCCAACTAAAAGTTTGTCGGCATTGTGAGACACCACGATGCCTACCACCATCATGATCATCAGGGTAGAAAAAGCTGGCAAGTAAGCAACTACTTTCTTCGTCAGGTCAGGCAGGTATCGCTGGCAAAGCAAACCACCCACAATGGGGCCAATCACCACATACAAGATGCTTTTCAACATACCGATGGTATCTACATCCACCATTGTGCCAGCCAAAAGCCACACCAACAAAGGAGTCAATATCGGAGCAAGGACAGTAGAGGTGGCGGTCATTCCCACCGACAAAGCCAGGTCGCCCTTGGCCAAATAGGTGATAACATTGGAAGCTGTACCTCCCGGACAGCAACCCACCAGGATTACGCCCAAAGCCAACTCCTCAGGTAGAGCGAAGACTTTCGAGAGCATCCACGCCAAGAAAGGCATCACAGTAAACTGAGCCAAGCATCCCAACAGCACATCTTTCGGACGACTGAACACGATGCGGAAATCTTGGGCAGATAGGGTGAGCCCCATACCAAACATAATTAGTCCCAAAATGGGGTTGATATACCAGGTATCGATATAGAGGAATGATGACGGAATCAGCAAAGCAATGAGTGCTACAACCAACACCAAAGCTGCCATCCATCGTGATATAAAACTGCAAATTTCCTTCATTACTACATTTATTTTATTCCATAAATCGCTCAAACATCGCTCGGTATGCCTCTACCTTCTTGGCAAACGATAAAGGATAAGCTCGTGAAGAAGAAGGAAGGCGATAAAGCACCACCTGTACGCCATCTTGGTTATAGACATCTGGAATAGCAACAAAAGCATTCACTTTGGGTTTCTCACCTATCTGAAGTGTTTCACAAAGGGTTTCTGTGGCTTTCTCTCCCGTGGTTACAATCGCGCACAGATGAGGTAGACGAGCCAACAACGCCTGTATATCCGTTGGCTCCACCACTTCCAAAAACTTGTCGGAAGCATTGTCTTTCAACCTCCGCACAGCCACTGAGGTATCGAAAAAAGCAATGCCTTTCTCCTGACAGAACGCCACAATCTCCTGTATCTTGAAACTCTTGGCCTCCTGATCCACAAAGTGATTGCGATCATCAAAGAACACCTCACCCTCGATGCGCCAATGGTCATTGATGAAATTGGGATAGAAGAAATCCATACACCAACGCTTACGCTGGGGAGGAAAACTACCCAAGAAAAGCACCTTAGCATGTTCGGGCAGGAAAGGATGCAAAGGATGATACTCCACCATCCCCGTACTTCGCCGTATATTTTCCTGATGTAGATAGGATATCATGGTTTTTATTCTGTTATTTGGCACAAAGTTAGTGAATAATGGCTAAACTTCACTATCTTTGCATCGATAATTAGTACTATTTAGAATGAAAGCAATGAAATTGTGGATGACTTTGGCTATGAGCCTCATACTGACGGCTTGCCAAGAGAATGTGAACCTTGACCATAGCGTCAAGATGATACCTGACAGTTATTACGAAAACGCTGAGCAACAGGGTACGGTGGTGAAAATGAACTATCAAACAAAGCTTTACGGCACCTCTGAGAGCATCACCAAGTACTGCTATGTTTATCTACCCTACGGCTATGAGGAGAATGGCACCCAGCGCTATGATATCCTGTACTTCATGCACGGAGGGGGTAGTACTGCAGAGAAGTTCTTGGGTGGTAACGACTCCATCTCGCTGAACCGCAAAAATTTGGACCACATGATACAGGAAAAGCGAATCAAGCCTGTGATTGTGGTCACTCCCTCATTCTACCGTAATGACATCCGTGAGGACTCTCTGCCTAACGCAGGCGACCTGGTAAAGATCTTCCCGCAAGAACTGACAGAAGACCTCATACCAGCTGTAGAAGGCAAGTATCGCACATATGCCCAAAGCGCCACGCCAACTGACCTTCAAGCGGCTCGTGCTCATCGTGCCTTCAGTGGATTCTCAATGGGAGGGGTAACTACTTGGTGGGTATTCGCCAAAGCAATGGACTATTTCAAATATTTCATGCCTTTAAGTGGTGACAGTTGGATTGTCGAAACGATGGGTGGCTCGAAAGTTTCAGATGCCACAGCCACAGCTCTGTCGGATGCTGTAGATACGAAGAAATGGAAAGCAAACGACTATTTCGTGTTCGCACTGACGGGTTCGGAAGATATGGCGGAGAAGTCGCTTACCCCACAGTTGGAGGCTATGAAGACGAAGCCAGCATTCATCGTAGATAATGATTTCAGGAAAGGCAATCTGTATTATAGCGTGTTACCAGGTGGGAAGCATGAGTCGAGCACTTTTGCGCCCCATTATTTATATACGGCTTTGCCTGAATTCTTCAAGTAGTCGTTTGCCAACGTTTCATCTACCGTTCCACGTATCCTATCCACCAAAGGATGGGAGAGTTGTCGCATATCGGTCATGGTCTTCTCATCCAAACGGATGATTTCCGTGCCATTTGCCTTGATGGTTTCTATGCGTGAGGCGATTCGCTCATCTGATTGCTTGCGGGCATACTCTTTGGCAATTTGTGCCGCTTGACGTATGATGAGTTGCTGTTCCGCAGAAAGCCTGCTCATGAACTTCTCACTCACAATCAGGGAAATCAAATGAGGCAGATGATTTGTTTCAACCACATAGCGTTGCTGCTCATAGAGCTTGTTGGACACAATCACCTCATAGGGGTTCTCTTGTGCATCGATAGTACCCTGCTGCAAACCAATATAAACCTCAGAGAAGGTCATGGGTGTGGGTGATGCTCCCAACGCTTTCCAAAAAGCCAGGTGGTAGGGATTCTCCATCGTACGAATCTTCTGTCCTTCGAAATCCGACAGGCTCTGCACCCGCTTATTGGTAGTCATCACACGGAAACCCTGATCGGCAAAGCCCAACAACTCATAGCCTCCATGCTGATAGACCTCACTGATGCGATGCAGAAAAGTGGGATTGTCCACTGCTTGCCTCACCTCCTCAATGCTATCAAACAGCACAGGCAGGTCAAACACGGCAATATCCTGCATAAAAGGTACCTGTGGAGCTGTGTTCTGTACCACAAAAGGTATATCGCCATCCTTACACGACTCCAATAGTTCACGGTCACCTCCCACAACACTGTTGGGATAGACCTGAATCTTCATTACCCCATCGCTAAGACGAGCCACCTCCTCAGCAAACTTCTCGGCATAGAGTTGTGTTATGGTATTTTCTGGACTTGATGTACCCAAAGGCCAGGCATAACGCTGTCCTGTGGGATTGCCACAGGAGATCAGCAGCAACATAAGCAATATGTATGGCATCTTCTTCATAGCAGCATCAGACTAATCTGTGGAACAAACGTAATCAACATCAAGGCTATCAGGAACAGCAACACCATACCCCAGGCTTTGCGTACAATCGCCACCATGGGCATCTTGGTGAGTGAACTTGCCACAAACAGGTTGACCCCAATCGGTGGTGTCACGAAGCCAATCGCCAGATTCACCACCATCATCACGCCAAAGTGTACTGGATTCATACCAATAGCCGTAATGATAGGTAGCAAGATGGGCGTAAGTATCAAGATGGCAGGGGTGGTATCCATCACCATACCCACCAACAACAGGAACACGTTGAGTACCAGCAACAGCACAATCATATTAGTGAAATTGCCTAGTATCCAAGCACTCACTAACTGAGGTACCTGCATCAGTGTCAGCACGCGTGAGAAAGCCATCGATGCCGTCAATACAAATAAAATAGGTGCATAGGTACGCATTGCCTCTCCCAGGAATTGCCAGAGCTCACCGACGCGTATGGTTTTATAAATGAACAAGCTTACAACAAGTGAATAGAATACAGATATTACAGCTGCTTCGGTAGGTGATGCAACACCACTATAGATAGCTCCCAAGATGATTACAGGGCTGAGTATTGCCCAAAAGCTGTCGGCAAAGACACGCCAAAAGCCTTTCTGATGGAGTTCATTGATTTTGTTGTCTATTTTTACCCTATCCTCTCCATGTCGCTTACAATAGACGTATGCATAGCCAATCAGCAACAAAGCAATCATTATACCTGGCACAATTCCTGCAATAAACAACTGACTCACAGACTCACCCGATGCCAAGCCATACATGATGAATGGGATGCTGGGAGGAATAATCACACCTAATCCACCTGCTACAGCCACTACAGCGGTAGAGAAGTCTTTCTCATAACCCAACTCTATCAGCAGGGGGATAGTCATACTACCTACAGCTGCCACAGTAGCAGGGCCAGAACCAGAAATAGCACCATAAAACAGACAAGTGATGATAACAGCGGCTGGTACGCCTGCTGTGCGTCTGCCTAAAAAGTAGGAGAACACATCAAACAACTTGGTGGATATCTTGCCATGAGCCATCAGGATGCCCGCCAACACGAACATCGGAACAGCCAACAAGGGGAAGCTGTCGATACCCCCCACCATTGAGCGTATCACAAAGGTGGCACTGGCGGTGAATGAATCGTCCATCATACCTGGCAACACAGAGACGATGCCCAACGACACTGCCACAGGAATAGCCAATGCCAAGAATACAAAGAACAAAAGTATGATTATTAATCCTGACATACTTCCTCCTTTCGTTGCTTATCTCGCAGTTCTTGCCAATTGCGGTATTCCTCATTCTGGCGGAAATTCTGCCATTGCAGAAACCATCGCTCTAGAATCCTGACGCAACACAGGCAGAAGCAAACCAATGGAGCTGATTGCACAAAACACATCGGTATGCCACAAGCAGGACTCACCTGTCCACTTTCAATGGTTGACATCAGGTAATGCCAGGCATATGGTATCAAATATAAGAAGAAAGCCAGTTCAACTGTGAGGTTGAAGATTTTCACCAATGCCCTGCCTCGCTTAGAGAATAATCGTATCAGGGCGTCGATTCGGATGGAAATGGTGAGTTTGGTGCATAAGCTGATGCTCAGGAAAGCCGACCAGATGAACATGTATCTGGTAATCTCTTCCGACCAGGAGAGCGATGTACCAAAGACATACCTGCAGCATATCTGTATCATCATGATGACAGCCATACCACAGAGCAATGAAATCATGATGCTCTCCTCCAACTTATCCCAAATTATCTTCATCTTTAATTCTTCATCTTTATCCAGCACTCATCCATCAGCAATCAACCCTCTTTTCCGTCCACAGCCTGAATGCCTCCTCCCCTTGGCACACCATCATCCCATGTCCATTTATTGTTCGGCATCCCACCTCACGAGCCATCTCCAACAACTTCGTCATGGGCGGGGCATACACCGTATCGGTCACTATCAAGTCGGGGCGTAAATAATTGACATTGGGCAACCAAGTCACACCCTCGTATGGTTTCATACCTAAGCCTGTAGCATTAGCAAGCAGAAAACTATCTGCAATCTCACGACGCAAAGCCTCATGGTCATTCAAATCATAAATAGCAGCGTGGCAGTTGGTTTGTTCATTGATTTTGCGAACGGTTTCTTCCCCTGCAGCATAAAAAGCATCCTTTACATTGAAGATGGCAATCTCTGCCACCCCATCCATAGCAGCCTGTATCTGTATGGCTGTAGCTGCACCTCCTGCGCCAACCACCGTCATCTTTTGTCCTCTCACATCAATGCCTTCCTCTTGCAAAGCCTTCATATAGCCGATACCATCAGTACAATAGCCCGTCAACACTCCATTTTCATTCACAATGGTATTGACAGAGCCAACCAGCTGAGCAATAGGTGACAGCTTGTCGAGGTACTGTCCCACCACCGTCTTGTTGGGCATTGACACATTGGCGCCTCTCATCTTCAGGGCTCTGATAGCCTGTACGGCATCCTTCAGCGTAGAGTTATCCACCTCAAACGCCAATTGGATGCAATTGATGCCTGCCTTACGGAATAACTCCGTCTGCATGGCAGGAGAGTTGGAGTGACGGATGGGATAAGCGAAAAGTCCCACCAGCTCAGTATAGCCCGTTATTCTTGATTTGTCTTCCATAAACCTGATAAATAGAGTTTGCCTAACAGCTCTCCCATCGATTAGAGAGCATGTAGGGGTAAAACAAAAGCCTTACAGAACTCTGTAAGGCTTGCATCTCGTGGGCGTTGACGGATTCGAACCGCCGACCCTCTGCTTGTAAGGCAGATGCTCTAAACCAGCTGAGCTAAACGCCCGAAGACTTTTCACGCATTCGAAGGAGCTATATAGATACCTTGCGGTGTGTTCCACGCTCTCAGGTAACCTTTTTGTGGGCGTTGACGGATTCGAACCGCCGACCCTCTGCTTGTAAGGCAGATGCTCTAAACCAGCTGAGCTAAACGCCCGAGGCTCCCTCCATTTTGGAAAAGCGATGCAAAGGTAGTGTTTATTTTCTTACCGCCAAAATCTTTAAGCAGTTTTTTTTATTTTTATCATAAAAAAGGTAGAGATGAAGCCTTCACCACACCTCTACCTACTATAAATATTAAAAGTTAAACGGTCACAGTTCGTATTCCTGCCAACTCTTAATCTTGATATCCTTTTCACTCACCTGACAAATAGCCTCGATAAAGGCACTTGCCAAACGGGCATTGGTAATCAACGGAATGTTATGATCTACAGCTGCACGACGAATGCGATAGCCATTAGTCACCTCACGAGTGGTGTGGTTCTTCTGTACATTGATGATGAGGTCAAACTGATGGCCGGCAATCATACGCATCACATTATTGGCTGCATCTGGACGCTCATCTGGCCAGAACACAGGCACGGTGTTCACACCATGGGCATTGAGGAATGCTGACGTTCCTGCTGTTGCATAGATCTTATAACCCTGCTGATGCAAGAGATGGCAGGCATCCAGCAAGTCCACCTTGCTCTTCATAGCACCTGAAGACACCATGATGCCCACCTCTGGGCGAGGTATCTTATAACCTACGGAAATCATGGCCTGCAGCAATGCCTCGTTGACATCGTCGCCCAAGCAACCCACCTCACCAGTGGATGCCATATCGACACCCAGTACTGGGTCAGCATTCTGCAAACGTGAGAATGAGAATTGTGGAGCCTTCACACCAATCCAGTCGATGTCGAACTCACTCTTATCAGGCTTGGTATAAGGAGCATCAAGCATGATACGGGTAGCCGTTTCGATGAAGTTGCGTTTGAGCACCTTGCTCACGAATGGGAAACTGCGGGATGCACGCAGGTTGCACTCAATCACCTTTACCTCGTTCTTACGAGCCAAGAACTGGATGTTGAACGGACCTGAGATGTTAAGCTCCTTCGCAATCTGGCGACTAATCTTCTTGATCTGACGGCCAGTAGCATAGTAGATCTTCTGCGCAGGGCAAACCAAAGTAGCATCACCTGAGTGTACACCAGCAAATTCGATGTGCTCGGATATAGCGTATTCTACAATCTCACCGTTCTGTGCCACAGCATCGAACTCAATCTCCTTTGTGTTCTGCAGGAACTGAGAAACCACCACTGGATATTCTTTAGACACCTTAGCAGCTGCTTTCAAATAGGTCTCCAACTCGCTATCATCATAGCATACGTTCATCGCTGCTCCAGAGAGCACATAAGATGGACGCACCAGCACAGGATAACCCACACGGTCGATAAAGTCCTTGATATCATCCAGGTTGGTAAGCTCATGCCATACCGGCTGGTCGATGCCCAGCTGATCAAGCATACGAGAGAACTTATCACGATTCTCGGCACGGTCAATGCTTACCGGTGAAGTACCCAAAACAGGAACAGACTGACGATACAGCTTCATAGCCAGGTTATTTGGAATCTGTCCACCAACAGATACCACTACACCACGAGGCTCCTCAAGGTCAATGATATCCATCACACGCTCGAACGACAGCTCGTCGAAGTACAAACGGTCGCACATATCGTAGTCGGTAGAAACGGTTTCAGGGTTGTAGTTAATCATGATAGACTTATAACCCAACTTACGAGCCGTCTGGGTAGCATTCACTGAGCACCAGTCGAACTCTACAGATGAACCGATACGGTAAGCACCTGATCCCAGCACCACCACTGACTTCTCATTGTGATAGTAACGCACATCATAACCTTCTGTGCCGTATGTCAAATACAGGTAGTTCGTCAAATCAGGATGTTCAGAAGCCACGGTGTTGATACGTTTCACAGCTGGCATAATGCCCAATGCCTTACGACGGGCACGTACTTCCAAGTTCTCCTTCTCGTAAGTAGAGCCCTTTGGATGCAGCACGAAACGGGCAATCTGGAAGTCAGAGAAGCCCAAGCGCTTTGCCTCACGTAACTCATCGACAGGCAGTTCATCCAAGCTATTATAGCCTTCCAACTTCTTCTTGTAATCCACCACGTTCTTCATGCGACTCAAGAACCATGGGTCTATCTTAGTGAGCTCTTCCACACGTTCCACAGTATAGCCTTGCTCAAAAGCAACGGCGATAGCGAATATGCGAAGGTCAGTTGGATGAGCCAACTCCTTATCGAGGTCATCAAACTGTACACTATTGCCCACAAAGCCGTGCATACCCTGACCTATCATACGCAAGCCCTTCTGGATGACCTCCTCAAAGCAACGTCCGATGGACATAATCTCGCCCACCGACTTCATGCTTGAGCCTATCTCACGGCTCACTGTAGCAAACTTGGTCAAGTCCCAACGAGGAATCTTACAAATCAGGTAATCCAACTGTGGTGCCACGTATGCCGAGTTAGGGGTATCCATCTCACCAATCTGGTCAAGGGTATAGCCCAGGGCAATCTTAGCAGCTACGAAAGCCAACGGATAACCTGTGGCCTTAGATGCCAAAGCAGATGAACGACTCAAGCGGGCATTCACTTCTATGACACGATAATCGTTGGTCTCAGCATTAAAGGCGAACTGGATATTGCACTCGCCCACGATATTCAGGTGGCGTACACAAAGCACTGAGAGGTCTTGCATCATCTTGGTCTGCTCATCCTTCAGTGAGCAGATAGGAGCCACCACGATGCTCTCGCCTGTATGGATGCCCAGTGGATCAACATTCTCCATCGTTGCCACGGTAAAGCAATGATCGTTGGCATCACGTATCACTTCAAATTCTATCTCTTTCCAACCCTTCAGCGATTCTTCTACAAGAATTTGACTACTGAAGGTAAAGGCGCTCTCTGCCAAAGTCATAAACTCCTCCTCATTTTGGCAGATACCGCTACCCTGTCCGCCTAAGGCATAAGCAGAACGAATCATGATAGGGAATCCTATCTCCTCAGCGGCCTTCAATGCCTCACGCATATTATTCACAGCGTGGCTCTTAGGCGTCTTCATAGGAATCTTGTCGAGTTCCTTCACAAACAAGTCACGGTCTTCCGTGTTCATGATGGCCTCTACAGAAGTGCCGAGCACCTGCACACCATATTTCTCCAGTACACCTTTCTTAAATAAGTCAGTACCGCAATTCAAGGCGGTCTGTCCACCGAAAGCCAACAAGATGCCATCAGGGCGCTCCTTCTCAATCACCCTTTCCACGAAACTGGTCGTGATGGGCAGGAAATACACCTTATCAGCAATACCCTCCGAAGTCTGGATGGTAGCGATATTAGGATTAATCAACACTGAACTGATTCCTTCCTCACGTAAAGCTTTCAAAGCCTGTGAGCCAGAATAGTCAAACTCTCCTGCCTGACCAATCTTGAGCGCTCCTGAGCCCAAGACTAATACCTTTTTCAAATTCTGTTTCATACCTTATGCTGTAAAATCGAGCAAAGTAACAGATTTTTTTCGAAATAAGCAAATATATGAAAGCAAAAACGAAAACAAATTTCACACCTTATTATATATATATGAGCACACGAGTAATGAGAAGAAAGGTGAAGATTGTGAACTGCAAGGCACACCCTTCTTCTAACTGAATACAGCAATCTCGGTTGATTATAACATCGATATCTCCCCTACGATGGAGTGCATCATCCCCTGGCGAACTTCCTCCACCGACAAGCCCTGTCCAAAGAGGAACATCAGCTTGGTAAGGGCTGCTTCTGTAGTAATGTCATAGCCACTCAACACCCCAGCCGACTTGAGTTGATAGCCTGTTTCATAGCGGTCCATATCCACCATACCACTCTTGCATTGGGTGACATTCACAATCACCACTCCACGACGAGTAGCCTCACTCAGGCAATCAATCAGCCAATCCTTGCGAGGGGCATTGCCACTACCATAAGTTTCCAGTACCACACCCTTCAAGCCCTCGATGGACAGGACCGAACTAACCACCATCTCCTGTATGCCAGGGAAGAGCTTCAAAATCGCCACACTGGTATCCATCTCGGTATGCACCTCCAAAGGCATTTTCACCTCATCATAATGAATGGCATTCTGGTTATAGCGGATATGGATGCCCACCGTGGCGAGGTCAGGATAGTTATATGAGCGGAAAGCATTGAAATCCTCGGCATTCAACTTCGTAGTTCGATTGCCACGCATCAACTTGTTTTCGAAATACACACACACCTCCTGTACCATAGGCTCCCCGTCAGGACGATGAGCCGCGGCAATCTCTAAGCTTGTCAGCAAATTTTCCTTACCATCCGTACGGATCACACCGATGGGTAACTGTGACCCCGTCAAGATCACAGGCTTAGTCAAACCACGCAACATAAAGCTCAAGGCAGAGGCCGTAAAAGCCATTGTATCTGTGCCATGAAGCACCACGAAGCCTGTGTATCGGTCGTAATTCTGCACAATGATATCCACCAAGCGTCGCCAAGCCTTGGCATCCATGTCCGACGAATCCATGGGTTCATCAAACTGACAGCTGTCGATATTGAAACTGAACTTCTGCAATTCCGGCACATGCTTCTTGAGTTGCGCAAAGCTGAAGTTCTCTAAGGCACCTGTCACGGGATTCTCAATCATGCCGATGGTACCTCCTGTATAGACCAGCAAAATAGATGTGTTATCCGTACTCATAGTAATAAATATCACTGTTTAGACTGCGAATTTACAAATAATTTCGTAATTTTGTCGCCAAAATTAAAGTTTTAGCAGATGAAAGTATTAAAATTCGGTGGTTCGTCAGTGGGTACCACCGCCAGCATCAGGAACGTCAAGCAGATTGTTGGCCATCAGGAAGGTCAAGTGATTGTAGTGGTTTCAGCCCTTGGGGGTGTGACTGACCAGCTCATCAAGACTGCCAAGATGGCTTCCGAGGGCAATAAGGCTTATGAAGAGGAATTGGCCACTCTGACGCAAAGACACATCGACCTGATTAATGACAACATTGCCAAAGGTGATCGTTACAATGCCCTGATGGCACAGGTTGAGCAGCTGTTGGGCGAATTACGTGACATCTTTCAAGGCATCTACCTCATTAAAGACTTAAGTCGTAAAACCAACGACACCATCCTGAGCTATGGCGAACGTCTCTCCAGTCTCATCGTGGCAGAAGTGACTGGTGCCCAATGGAAAGACTCCCGCCAGTTTATCAAGACGGAACGCAAGCAAGGCAAACACATCTTGAACGCTGACTTAACCAACCAATTGGTAAAAGAGCAATTGGGTAACCTGCCTAAACTCACCCTCATACCAGGTTTCATTGCCACCGACAAGAATACAGGCGAGGTGACAAACCTCGGACGTGGTGGTAGCGACTATACCGCCGCTATCGTAGCAGCTGCCTTAAACGCTGAGAGTCTGGAAATCTGGACGGACGTCGATGGCTTCATGACCGCCGACCCCCGTGTGATTCACAGTGCATATACCATCAGTAGTCTGACTTACGTGGAAGCCACTGAGCTCTGCAACTTCGGTGCCAAAGTGGTCTATCCACCTACCATCTGGCCAGTCTATCACAAGAATATCCCTATCTTAATTAAGAATACATTCAACCCCGAGGCACAAGGTACCGTGATACGCCAAAGCACTACCAGCGGTACAGGGAAGGCCATCAAGGGTATCAGCAGCATCGACGACACCTGCCTCATTACCGTACAAGGCTTAGGTATGGTGGGTGTGATTGGTGTGAACCGTCGCATCTTCAGCACCTTGGCAGAACATGGCATTAGCGTGTTCATGGTGAGCCAGGCATCCAGTGAGAACTCTACCTCCATTGGCGTACGTACGGCAGATGCCGTAACGGCTTGTGAGGTACTTGATCAGGAATTTAGCAAGGAGATTGAGATGGGTGAAATGTTCCCCATGAAAGCAGAATATGGCTTGGCCACCGTGGCAATCGTTGGTGAGAACATGAAGCACACCCCTGGCATTGCAGGTAAGCTGTTCGGTGCCCTGGGACGTAGTGGTATCAGTGTCATCGCTTGCGCACAAGGTGCCAGCGAGACCAACATTTCTTTCGTGGTGAACAAGAAGCTGCTCAGGAAGTCTCTGAACGTGATACACGACTCGTTCTTCCTGTCTGAATACCAAGTGCTGAACCTATTCATCTGCGGTATCGGTACGGTAGGTCATAGCCTGATCACCCAGATTGAGAGTCAGCGTGAAAAGCTGATGCGTGAGAATGGTCTGCAACTGAATGTGGTGGGCATCGCCAACAGCAAGAAGGGCTTGTTCACCCGTGAAGGCATCAACCTGAAAGACTATAAACGTGAGTTGATGGAAAAGGGTAAGGATTGCAACCTGAACGGTTTACTGGACGAGGTAACGGGCATGAACATCTTCAACGCCGTGTTCGTGGATTGTACGGCAAGCAGTGGGGTGGCATCCCTCTACGAGCAACTGTTGCGGCACAACGTATCCGTGGTTGCCGCTAACAAGATTGCCGCCTCTTCGCCTTACGAGAACTATATGCGTCTGAAGCAGACGGCTCACCAGCGTGGTGTGAAGTTCCTCTTCGAGACCAACGTGGGTGCCGGTTTGCCTATCATCAATACCATCAACGACCTGATCCACAGTGGTGATAAGATTCTTAAGATTGAAGCTGTGCTCAGTGGCACACTGAACTATATCTTTAATGCCCTGAGTGCGGAAACCAGCATGAGCCAAGCCATCAAGGAGGCGAAGGAGAAAGGCTTCTCGGAGCCCGACCCACGCATCGACCTCAGTGGTACGGATGTGATTCGCAAACTGGTTATCTTAGGCCGTGAGGCAGGCTATCGCCTCGATCAGGAGGATGTAGAGAAACACCTGTTCATTCCCGACGAGTTGATGTCAGGCTCATTAGACGACTTCTGGAAACGCATCCCCGAACTGGATGCCGACTTCGAAGCTCGTCGCCAGAAGCTGGCTGAGCAGCACAAGCGTTGGCGTTTCGTGGCAAGGCTCAACGAGGGCAAGGCTTCGGTAGGCATCGAGGAGGTGGCTAACAACCATCCGTTCTATGGCTTGGAGAGCAGCAACAACATCATCCTGCTCACCACCGAGCGCTACCATGAGTACCCCATGATGATTCAGGGCTATGGTGCAGGTGCCAGTGTTACGGCAGCTGGTGTCTTTGCGGATATCATGTCAATAGCAAATGTTTGACAATTGACAATTGACGATTGACCATTGACAATTAATTATGAAACATATTATTATATTAGGTGATGGCATGGCAGACCACCCCGTTGAGCGACTGGGTGGGCAAACTCCTATGCAATTCGCCAACACCCCAACGATGGACCTGTTGGCAAAGACAGGACGATGTGGCAGACTACTCACGGTGCCCGAGGGTTTCAACCCTGGTTCCGAGGTGGCCAACACCACCATATTGGGTTACGACATGCACAAGGTGTATGAAGGCAGAGGTCCTCTTGAAGCCGCCTCCATCGGTTACGACATGCAACCAGATGACATGGCGATGCGATGCAACATCATCTGCTTGGCAGATGGCAAAATCAAGAACCATCATGGCGGTCACCTTACCACAGAGGAAGGTACCCAGCTCATCCAATACCTCGACGAGCACCTGGGTAATGACCGCATCAAGTTCATCCCCGGCATCCAATACCGCCACCTCTTGGTTATCAAAGGAGCCAGCAAAGACCTGGATTGTGCCCCACCCCACGACCATCC
>JAEEGF010334894.1_pt1 | contig 16199 bp, 14 predicted proteins | sample 9134171 | NCBI WGS metagenome assembly JAEEGF01 (sample SAMN16246542, study PRJNA631951) | gut metagenome | biome: gut microbiome; feature: rumen; material: AP-attached | host: Bos | place: Iran: Karaj | collected 2018-10
GATAGTGCTTACATCGACTACGAGAAGTTTGAGCAGATGACCCGGCGGTAGTCATCTACTTGACCAAGATGAAGCAGGTGGCCGTTGAGGAGGCCGTAAGCAGTCCACCCCTCACGGAATATTGCAACAGGGGGCTTGGATAACGTCTGATTTCCTGGACTTGTTGATTACGAAGCAGGTGCAGAAAGGGAATCCGTGTTTAGCGGACAGTAATAATAGTTTTATTCAAAGTTATCAATCAGAACCTCCCAATGACCAGTCTTTGCACTCCCAATACGAGCAACAGCTCCTTTTGCTTGCAAATCTGTTAGATCTCTTTTAATTGTTTTCTGGGCAACAGATAGTGCGACTGACATCTCTGATGTAGTAACCAGAGAATTAGCATGTATCATTTCACATATTTTACGTTGTCTGTCAGTTAAATCTACCATAGACAAGTTGCCATAGTTATTGGGGACATCGGGGACATTATCGGGGACATTAGGGTCATCCTTCTTGTTTTTCTTCCAGAACACAATCTTCACGGTATAGCCGTCTGACTGGTATTCGGGTTCCGGGAGCCCCTGTTCGCGGCAGAGGTCAATCATGCGACGGACTCCAGTACCCCAACTCTCCAAATAGGTGGAGAGGTAAAGAACTTGGGCTATTCGGTGATTGTATGGGAACGACTCGTGCGTCTCTTTGATGTTCTCTGGAGTCAGACCGTTGGTGAAACAGCCAGGATTAACAATCTCCACACGGTCATCATAGATGGCCAGACTGACAGAGACCCTTGGGTCATCGTACCGCCGATGGCAAAGGCTATTGGTCAAGGCTTCACGCAATGCTTCTACGGGAATATCCAGATGCTCTTCACGACGCAAGCCAACTATCTTTCCGCTCAGATTCAGGTGTTTGAAGCAGAAAGCAATACCAGCATCTAAGAGGTCAAAGAAATTACCCGTAGTCTGTCTGTTGTCGATAAACTCCATCTTGTCTGTCCCCCTGAATCGTGCCATGCGCAACAACAGTTGTGGATAATTGTCCACGTTGCTGCCAAAGAGTACCACAGAGGCATTGGTGAGTTTACCTTCATTCAGCAGTTTAAACTTAGTAAGTAGCGTTTCCACCTTGTCACCCTCTGCTGATGCATTGATACGGCCACCAGCCACACCTAGGCGAACGGCACCACGAATGCGGTCTTCGTTCAGGTCTGCAATTGTAATGCCATCGGCAATTTGGGAATCCCATGCGAACTTTTCCAGGTTACTTCTGCGCAACCGTTCGTTATACATATCGCGTGGCATCACCTTTGTTGTGCTCTCTATCCTATAATATGGACAACCATTATAGGTGTAAGGTACCAAGCCATCCTTCCATGCATCAAAGTGATATACAATCAGTTTCTGACCGTCAGAGTTAGGAACCTCGATGAACTCAGCTCTGGCATCAATGCCAGGTTCTATCTTAGCCTGTTCTTGGGCAATTTCCCGTTGGGTATTGTCTGTCACGTACTGACCTATAATCTTCAGCGATGTCGGAGTAATGCCGAATATCAGGTAACCTCCCTCAGTATTGAGGAAAGCACAGGCTGATTTCATGCCCTCTTTCAGTTCGCCTGTCGATTTCTTTAATTCAAGGGTACGATGCTCATCGGCTGCTATCAGTTTTTTTATATCGTCTATTGTCATATCAAAATAAAGCATTTCCTTCATACTTATCTAACGTAACAATTATGTTAATTCTTATATCCACATTTTGCTTGTTAGCTAAATTTTGTGAGTTTCGACTCAATCATTTTTTTTATATGTGGATATTCCACAGAGCTGATTTTCTTGATTTGCTCAATGTTTCCAACAATAATCAGTTTTGACTTCGCTCTTGAAAAAGCCACGTTCATTTTATTGGGATTATATAAGAACTCTGCCATTTCAGTCATATAGTCCATGCTATCAGAAACATAAAGTACGTTAAAATCGTTGAATTATTATTAATTTAGTTCCTTCGGTACGTGAAACTACACCATCTTAATTACCCATCAAAATGATATAATCAACATAATTCATTTCTTACCAAATAATGCTTTTAAAATAGTCGAACCGATTTTCCTTTCAATACCAGCTTTCGTTGTAGGTATTCCTGTTGAACTAGTAAATTCACGTTTTGCTTGAGTTATACCTAAAGCTCTTTTCCAAGAGAAGCTAAGTCCTGGTATACCTGTATTTGTTCTTTTTACCATAATTATTTCTTACTTTATTGAATTAGTCAACTTCCGCGTTGGCTCTTAGCCACGCAAGTTCCTTTTGAATACTTGCATTAAGTAAACCTAGACTAACAGCCTTCTGTAAATATACATATGCCTGTCGATAATCGCCAATGGAAGAGTGTGCCATTCCCAAATTTGAATAAATTTGTGCATCAGTAAGCTGAGAACCCTCAGTTTGCGGAATCTCCAAGGCTTCGTTATAGAGTCTTATCGCTGTTTGATAATCCTTGTTTCGATATGCAATACTTGCTCTTTGAAAACATGAGATTCGCGCGTCCTGAGAATGAATTGATTTATACCAATATCGTCTTAATCCTACTTCTGGGTGTTCTTGATCAAAGAAACCGCATCGGTCGCGCAGCTCGAAACCACATTTTTTTGCAACAGTCTCAGAAGCTCCATTATCGACGCTAATATCAAGGCATACAGAATTAATCGAGTATTCACTAAGAGCTCTAATATAACCGACAAGAGAATTTGACGCATAACCCTTACGTCGATAATTACGACTCACGGCGTAACCCACATTCCACTTGATTCGCTCCGAACTATCTGGAACAATTTCTGCTGTTATCAGCCCAACTGGCACTCTCTGCTCATTAACAATAATATCAGCCAATCCTCGTCCGTGCTCTATTGAACTCACCAAAAAAGAGGTAAAGACACTTGCGTTTCTGTGATATGATTGCCTTACATAGTAAAAATCTATGTCTGGTTCATCAAAGAGCTGATTAATGAACAACACGTCCTCAGATGTAATATCTCTGAGGAAACCATTTGGCAATGATATTATTCGACCATCCATAATCAAGAATGAGTGTAGCCCTTCAATTCTTCTTGTGGAATGTTTTCTGCAAATTCTTTATTTATATCACAGAACTCATTAACGACATTGTAAATAGCGACTTCGTTAACATTGATGTCTCCATCCACAACAATCATTTTACTCATATACAAAGAAAAGCCCATCTTCTGCTCTTCAGTAAAGTCCCTAATCTGCAAAAGTGCCAATAAAGAATTGCACTCTTTTACAGATTCATGATCAGCATCCTCCATATTAAATAACTCTTTGAGCTCATTGAAAAAATGCTGTTCACGAGCGTCAATGTAACCATCTGCATGGATAATATCCAGCAAGATACGCATCATTGCGATTTTTTGTTGATATGAATATTCTACCATATTTTTAATTATTATTGTTAAACATCATTAATTGCTCTGTGGGTTTGGGGTCTAACACCCAGCCTTCATCAAGCATCTTTGCATATTCCTGAGCATTCTTGGCAGACTTTGGCTTTGGTGGTTTCTTAGCTTTTCCATTCTTGTCAAGCTTAACCATTTTTGCAGGGAAATGCGGCAATTTACGCAGAGTTGAACCATCAACATTACCACTCTGTGCAGTAGCTACATCATCAGTTGAAACAGTTCCCTTATTAGGAACCTCCACCGTCGATATTGGAACGGCTACTGGTTCTGGAGTAGCAACTACCGGTTCTGGAGTGGCAACTACCGGTTCTGGAGTGGCAACTACCGGTTCTGGAGAAGCAGCGACTGGTTCTGGAGAAGCAGCGGCCGGTTCTGGAGAAGCAGTAATCGGTTCTGGAGAAGCAGCGGCCGGTTCCGGAGTAGCAGCGACTGGTTCTGGAGAAGCTTCTAACGGTTCTGGAGAAGCATCTAACGGTTCCGGAGTAGCATCTAACGGTTCCGGAGAAGCAGCGACTGGTTCCGGAGTTAAACCTTGATTTATCTTTTTTTCTACTGTGGCTGACGACACATTAGGAACAAGAACTTCACTATTATCGTCTGGGGTCTCAACGCCATAAGAGACTTGTTCAGAAAAGACATATTTATCTTCAGAATTCATTCGAGATGGAATAATAGCCTTAGGAGTTCCTTTACTTTTTCCTTTACCATGTCTATAACTCTTTTGATCGCTATACTCCCCCCATTTGTGACTATATCCACCATACGAGAACCCTGCATCACCATATCCTCTTTTGCCGTATTTTTTGTTGCGTTCTTCCTCTTCGCGAAATCGACGCTCCTCTTCCCGCCTCCTTTCTTCTTCTTGGAATCGTTCAAGCTCCAATCGTTTTGCTTCCTTTTCCTTGAACAGTTGAGCTTTCGACTTGAAGATGGCAAGAGGCAATTCTTCATAAAGACAGTCATATGTATGTTCATGACCGAGTTTTAAACCAAGCAGGTAAGCCGCATATTGAAGCTCTTCGCCAATCTTAACCTTAGCTTCGCTGATAAAATTTGGTTCATAGAAAAGGCCATTCTTGTATTTATCTCTAAGGTACAAGTACCAGAATGCAATTTTGAAGAAATCAACTCTTGACTCAAAACTATCTACTAATTGAAGGAATGGTTTACATTCCTCTGTAGCGCACAATTCTGCATATATGCTGGCGAAACCAGATGTAGTATCATACTTACTCTGCAAGAATGTATATATATTCGTACCTCTTATGTCATCTTCAAAGAATTCGTCTTGCTTCCAATTATTACATATTACGTTATATGTGTCAAAGAAGAATCCTATGGTGTTCTTTGGATAAGAAGAATGACGCTCGTATCTTAACAGATATACCCATATCGGAAGTTCGCCTTTTGGACGTCTGTTCTCAAACAATTGCGAAACGACCTCAACAAGAATCTCGTCAGTGATTATTTCTTCGCATTTGGCAATAGGCTCATCAAACTTGAATATATTCCAAATATTTTGTGCACCTTTGCGACACTCATTAAATAATTGTTTTTGCTGAAGCTTAAAAACTGCATCAGCCCAAATAGGTTCTTCTATACGAATTCTTTCGTCAAATGATGAAATAAAGTTTGCCTTAGCTTCGCTGTCAAGAGGATAAATATGGCAAAGATCCTCAATATTTACATCATAAGGATTATCATTATCATTCTTTTGGTAATGTATAATCAAATACACAAATGAACTATCGAATGAGTTCGCACTTTTTACCAGCTCATCGAAGACACCAGGATTATCTTGCAAATCATTTACGTCGCAATCAAAAATAGTTGTTGTATCACGATTAACATACAATTTGCCATATTTAAACAGATCTGTAAAATCTGCTTTTCTAATGAAAGATAGATACTGTTTCATAATTAAATACCACCGAACATACCGCCACCTATTCTAGCGCCAGTATCATTAAGACTTGAATGAATATCAATAAGACTACAATCAGAAGAGAATTTATTTAAGTACTCGTGCTTTGTACCACTATGAGACAAATAAAGATTATTTCTACTTCTTGTCATCGCAACCATGAACAAAGTTTTACTTAAATTTTCATTGTAAGAAATAAACATACCCCTGTTTAGTCCAGGAATGAACACATAATCAAAATCTAGCCCTTTTGAACTATGATAGGTCATAACTGTAATTTTTCTAATATTTTCTGAAAACTCACCAGTACCATTGCCAACATATTGCATGGGGACGCCCTGCCTGCTCATATGGCTGTTGAGTGAAGAAAAATCAAGTTTTCCATATCTGTTTGTTGTTGCTGACCAAGGAGATTTTCCTTCACTGATAAGGGCATCATTTACGAACGAAAGAATAGCTTTTCCTGTTGGTATCAATATACCTACAGTATATCCATTATTTACAGCTTTTTTTGCTTCTTTCATAATGTATCGTATTTCCTCTGAGGTTGAGTTTGCTGTACAGATTCGGACCTGAGTCGATTCTTTAGTCATGTCCCTTCTTGCGCTAAATATGTTCATGTTAGGCAAGAACTTATTTACGACATCAATAATCGACTTAGTCAATCTATGAATAATGTTAAGCTCAAATTCACGAGAATTTATCAAAGATGAAATCTGTGAAGGAGTAACAGTGGGCTCTCTGTATTGAGGATCTTCTGGGTAGATTGACTGATTTTCATCACCACTAACAATTACATGTTGCCCCCTAGAATTCATTTCACGAAGTACTCGTGGCGTTAAATCCTGAACCTCATCGCTGAGTATATAATCATATCGTGATGAAGATCTCATGAAGTCGTAATAAGTAATTACGTTCACACTTACCCCCATTTCTCGGAAAGCCGATCTGAACATCGTAATCAGAGATTGAGTAAATACAACTACGACAACACTTGCACTTGGTGATTGTCTTTTAATTTTTTTAATGGTATAAGCAAGGAGTACTGATTTGCCAGAACCAGGGAACCCCTTAATCCACACATTTCTTTGATTTATATTGACATTGTCAACAAAATCTCGCTGTTGTGCATCCAGCTTGTTTTCAGGAACAATCCAACTCATATACTACTATTTATTTAATTAAATATCTATGAAAAAGTTATTATCATGAACGACTTCACTAGTGTCTATAGTGATACAAAACATTTCTATCTTAGAAAGATACTGATGTTTGTTTCCACTATATGACATATACAAACTGTTTTTACTACTTAATATCGAATAAACAAAAAGATTTCTGGCAATTATGTCATTCGAATGAATAAAGAGATTACTATTAAGGAATGGGATGAAGACGGTATCAAATTCATAAACCATAGAAATATAATAGTTAATGACACTGATCGCTTTTGGCATTTCAGTATAATGATACGTTTCTGTACCAAAGCAGTTCAATGAAATACCTTCTTTTGACAAATGTTGATTTAATTGTGAAAAGTCAAATTTCCCCCATTTATCAACCATCATTTCCCAAGTTTGCCCTCCTTCTTTTTTTATTACACGCTGAACAAAATCTACAATGGCTTTATTAGTTGGCAAAAGGATGCCAACATTATATCCATGCGCTATTGCTCTTTTTGCCTCGCTAATTATATAGTCAATTTCAGACTCCTCGTTATCAGCCTTACAAATTCTTGGAAGGGTGTCTATCCTTGATAGAATTTGATTTGAATTATTTACGCCTGTCTCTGCAATAAGATTTTTAATGAGATCAATATAATTTGATCTTTTGTGAAGATATTGCAATTCATAGACTCTCGGAGACAAAATTTCCAAAACATCATCAATAGCTGCAGTCGGCTCTTGCGATAACAAATCCTTCTCAAAAATAGGCATATAGGGATTCATGGCTACAATAATATGATTGGCACTATTTGCAATTGTGGATAAAGTACTAACAGATATATTTTGAATATCATCACAGAAAATATAATCACATTTTTGTAAATTGCTCAAACACTTGTGATAAGTACATATTTGTACTTTAATGCTGAGTTCCCTAAATGCTATTCTATATTTTTCAACTTCAATATTTCGTGACACAACGAACATGATTGAAAGATTCGGTTCGCGAAGCGTTATCTTTCTTATCAAATAAATAAGACATCTGGTCTTTCCTGTTTTGGCAAACCCTTTTAAACACACATTATTTTTTGAATGTATGTCTAAATCCGTAATCGGAGCTCTTTCTGAATAATCAAGTTTGTTTTCAGGAATGAACCAGTTCATATACTATTTACTATTGCAATGTATTGAAATATAAAAAATCATACGCTTATTACCAGATTTTCATCATTATATAAACCTTCAGATGAAGAATTTATCCTTGATTCTTTAATCTGGTTGTATATATCCCTATGACCTAACTCTAATGCCAATGAAGAGAACCATCCTAATTCTACTTTATCTAGGGTTTTCTTTTCCCATTGCTTTTTCAGAATGTCATACGCTTCTTCCTTATGCTTGCGTGATTCAGAACGCTTTCCTTGCTTTTCCTCCAATTCTGCCAATTTAATCAAGGTGATTCCATGGAATGGAGCTATTTCATGAGCCTTTTGTAAACATTCTTCTGCTTTTGGGTGGTTTCCCATAAGCATACAAGTATGCCCAAGATTCGAAAGCGTTACATGACTTCTTGGAGATTGTTCAACAGCCAATTCAAAGAATTCTACAGCCTTAGAATATATCCCTGCATTATGATACAAAACGCCTAAGTTATTCAAATTGCATGAGTCTGGATATAGAGTATACTGGAGTTCATATGTCTCGGCTGCTTTAAAGTCATTACCTGCTTTCTTATATGCATCCCTAAGATCTTCCAAAGATTGCCTTGAAGGTTTACCTCCATTCTGCTCAGCTTCAATATTTGACTGTCTTTCGGCAGCAAGTACCATTCTTTCTTCTGATGACAATTCCTTATTAGCAAATGGATTCTGTGGTTCTGTCATGCATGACACGCCCATACAGGAGGCATGAACTTGCAACAATTTATCGGCATTTATTTCCAATGTCAATGTAACTTTAGCATCTTTCGGGAAACCTCCAGATTTTGAAATCTTCAAGTTACAGAGCATTTTGTTGGTGTTACCAACACAAACAGGTATTTCAATGACTGACTGACCTTCTCTGGATGTCGCAAGGTCACCCACTGTTATTGTATCACTTGGAATAGGAGTTCCTGCAGGCATCACCATTTTTCCAAGATTTCCCCTTGTAATAACCAATATTGGCTCACTCGTAATTGGCTGAATGATACATTTGTTCATTCCATTCATTAACAAAGAATGTATTGCTGCTCCCTGCGATACATGAGTCTGCAAATCCTGTGGAACCAAAATAGTCGAGTTCGTAAAATGCTTATTTAAGGCCTCTTGAATATATGGACTTTGAGCACTTCCACCAATCAACAATATATAGTCCAACTCATCTGTGTCTATGTCTGACTTCTCAATGGCACTATCTACAGGCATAAAGATATTGTTGTACTCTTCTTCACCTTCTATAGTCGTAGCACGTTTACTATTTTTGGTAAAAACGCCCATAGTATCAGAAAGTTCCTTATAGGTCAAATAGAAATCACTTTGCGACAGTATGCCTTTGGAAGTCCTCACTTCTATAGGTATCGTTAATGACGCCTTTGTTGACGAAATCTTCTCATCAGGCATAACAAAATCGTTCATCTTAACTGCCAGTGCTTTGCTAATTTGAATTTTGAGCTTTTCTGCTACTTTATAAAGTTGAGAAGCAATGAATTTACGTTCATTTGTAATATAATCCTCGGATTTCTTTCCGTTTTTCGACAGAAAACGAGGGAGAAGGTAATGATAGGTAATATATCTATCTACATCATCTCCTCCAAGCTTGGTAAACTTCGAAATGGCAATATTTTTTGAGTATAGACCAGACACACTCTTTCCAATTTCCAAAATTGAAATATCACACGTACCTCCACCAAAATCGAAGACAAGAACTTTGGGATTGTAATTGGGATTGATGGCTAATGGCTTTTCTGATGTCTGACTTTCATGAACATAACTAATGAAAGCTGCATTTGGCTCGTCTATCAATGACTGTTTAGTCAAAGTCATCCCATTTGTTTCTAGAGCCTCCATCAAATCCTTACGCTGATTCGCCTCAAAGGAAGCAGGAATACTTACGGCATAATTTATGTTTTGAGAAAGATTGTGGTTTTGGCAATATCTTGTTATCAATATTTTTAGATACATAAAGAACACTTTAACACAATCCTTTGGATTGATTATGCTAATACCATTTACGTTCTTGACTGCACTATTGTAATACTTTGCACCTAAATCTTCTCCTATCTCCATTTTGAATGAATACCAAATGTTTTCACCCTTACGAAGTTTGTACTTTAGATTAGATGCACCTTCTCCAACCAAGAAGGTGTTTTTGTACCAAGCTATCACTGTTGGTAGTTTTTCACTCTGATAACGAGTGCCGTCTTCCAATAGTTGATCCAACCTCATAGGCTCAACACTTATAGTTTTATTAGACTTATTGTAAGTTGCTATAGAAACCACAGTTGTTGAAGTACCGAAATCAATTCCGACATAAGTCTGACCCTCTCTAAATTCATTAATGCTTGAGGTTAGCATCGAATTAATAGAGAGAATATTAGATGCATCTGTAATCTCGACCAATTCGAAATCACCAGTTGCATCGTTATATCTATAATCTACTTTCATCCGCTGTAAAACTAATCATTAACAAATTGAATTTCACCATTCACTATATCAACATTTATTGGACGTTCCTTAGTGACTTGCCTTGTAAGCAATGATTGTATCAAAGGATTTAAGACCTTGTCATTAATACACCTTTTAACTGGTCTCGCACCCATAGTTGGTTCATATCCCATCTCTGCAATAAGGAAAATTGCACGAGGAGAAACTCTTAAATCTATGTCGTTCCTTTTAACTCGCTGTATCAACTGTTCAATTTGAAGTTTGACGATTTCGAGAATTATTTCCTTAGAAAGAGGCTGGAACATTACTATCTCGTCTATTCTATTAACAAACTCAGGAGAAGTCTGCTGTTTTAACATGGCAATAATCCTCTGTTTCAATTCGACCTCATTTTGCAGAGTACCATCTTGGCTGATTGAATTTGTCATGTCTTCTGCCCCCATATTGGATGTCATTATGATGATTGTATTCTTAAAATCAACAACATGGCCCTGACCATCAGTCATGCGTCCATCATCCAATACCTGTAACAATGTTTCGAAAACCTTTCTGTGAGCTTTCTCAATTTCATCTAATAGAATTACACTATAAGGTTTCCTTCTAACAGCTTCTGTTAACTGTCCACCCTGATCGTAACCAACATATCCTGGAGGTGCACCAAACAGTCTAGCAACTGAATGTTCTTGCTGGTATTCACTCATGTCGATTCTTATCATCATATCTCGACTATTAAAAAGATAATCTGCTAAGGCTTTCGACAGTTCAGTCTTACCGACACCTGTTGTTCCTAAGAACAGAAAAGAGCCTATTGGTTTGTTAGCATCACCAAATCCCATACGATTTCTGCGAATAATATTCGAAACGACATGAACAGCTGTTTCTTGTCCTTTGACAGAAGCATGGAGTTCATCTTCCAAATGCAGTAACTTTTCATTCTCATCATCAGACATTCTATTTACAGGTATACCTGTCCAAAGAGTAACAACCTGACGGATATCGTCTTCATCAAGGGATGCCTTTAATAGTGAAGAGTCTTCATGTTCGAGATCGGAAAGCATCTGATTAATCTCTTCTGTTATAGTGGACAATTGATTTCTGAATCGCAATGCTTCATCATACTGTCCAAGTCTTTCCGCAGATTCATACTTGTCAGATAACGATGCGGACAACTCCTGTAATTGCTGAAGTTCTTCAAACCGACGTCTTTCGTTTTGCCACTTAGCATTAAGGACATTTTCTTGTTCTCTCAAATTTGCAATTTCCAAATTTAAGGCTGACAAATCTTGATTTTGGTTATCTTGCCGAATAGATTCGCGTTCCATTTCCTTGCTTCTAATCATACGTGACAGGTCATCCAATTCAGAAGGAACTGAGGAACGTGCAATACGCATACGCGAAGCTGCTTCATCAAGCAAGTCTATTGCTTTGTCTGGAAGAAATCTTTCATTGATATAACGATAGGACAAATGTACTGCGGCTACTACTGCTTCGTCAAGTATCTTGATTCGATGGAATTTCTCAAAACGATTTTTGATTCCGCGAAGAATTGTTATGGCAGAATCCACATCAGGTTCCTCTACCATAATAGTCTGAAATCTTCTTGCAAAAGCCTTATCTGATTCTATATATTTACGAAACTCATCAGTTGTAGTAGCTCCAATTACTTTTATTTGACCTCTGGCCATTGCTGGTTTGAGGATATTGGCAGCATCCATTGCGCCTGATGTTCTTCCAGCACCAATCAAAAGATGAATTTCATCAATAAACAAAAGAATATCCTTATCAGATGTTACTTCTTCTATCAGGCCCTTTAGACGTGTCTCAAATTCACCTTGTACACTGGCTCCAGCCATAAGTGCAGTTAAGTCCAAAGAGTACACCTTTATTCCTTTGAGTTCAAGAGGAATGTCACCCCTAATTATTCTGTGAGCCAAGCCCTCCACAATCGCTGTTTTACCAGTACCAGGCTCACCAACAAGAATTGGATTATTCTTGGTCTTTCTAGAAATAATCTGTAATATTCTGCGAATTTCAGAATCTCGACCGATAGAAGGTTCAATGATTCCTTCTTCAGCTTCCTTATTAAGATTCCTCGCATATTTCATCAGATTTGGCTTTTGTGCTTCTTCTGGGGATTCTAATTCTCCAGATTGATTAAAGTTTCCATTTCTGAATAATTCAACAGCATTTTTAAGTTCCTGCTCTGTAATGCCAAATCTTTTCATTATTTCGCATACAGGGCCATTGATGCAACGGAATGCCCAAAATATATGTTCTAATGCTACAACCGCAGATCCTGTTGATTCTGCAAGATCGTCAGCTTTCGAAAGGACTCGTTCAAGATTATCTGTTATATCAGGATGATCATTCTCCCCTTGTGGTAAATGAGAGATTGAATCACTAACAGCCTGAAAAAAAGCCGTCTTATCAATATTTAGTTTTCGAAGCATAAAGTATATCATGTCTTGCCCCTCTTGCATCATGGCAACCATCATAATCTGTGGTTCAATTGATGCACAGTGGAATTCGCGAGCTAACCGATATGCCTTCTGAACTGTTTGCTTTGATATATCTGTAAATCTTGAAAAATCCATATTATTACAAAAGTTCGTTTATATCAACACCGTCTAGATTGTCCCCTAGTCCTTTCTCAAATTCCTCACCAGCTTCTAAAGAGATGTTCTTCTTTGAACAAAGAGGACATTGATCGTCTTTGGGAATTCTTGCACCATACCATCGTAATATAGTAGGTCGATTGGCAGCATTTGGAAGCGGTGCCCATGAGGCATGACGTCTTTCTCTTCGATTAGCCCACATGTAATAATCATATACTAATTCAGATTCCAGACATTTAATTCCAGAATTAGCTTCTCTTGACAGTTCCATAAGGCTTAATTTAACCATCATATTACATATTGGTTCAATATCTGCTGATAAACCGACCTGCACCATTGCATTTGCATCTTCTTCAGACGCATACGCTGGAATCCGACCATCTCGTCTTGCTGAAGCAACATCCGTAATCTCATCAATGTTGGGGTCGTAAAAGCCAGCACCAATAAGGCAGCAATAACAAGGGCCTCCAGGACGGTAACGGAAGACATCGCCACCTTCAGCACGAGTAACAGCTCTTCCGAAAATACCCGTATGCTTTTGCTTAACTAATACTTCGGAGATATTGAATCTACTCTTATTGTTATCAGTTGCACAGATAACTAAATCCGATTTTGCGATTTCTTCATTCAGAAGTTGCAAATCATCGTTTATGTCAATCGGATGTTTATCGACTATTGCATAAGGATTCTTTCCTTTTATAGCATCATAAATTGCATCAGTTTTAAGACGACCTAGATCATTAATGGTGCATGTGTGACGTGCCAGATTATGTAATTCTACTCGGTCAAAATCGAATAATGAGAACGAACCCACACCGGCTTTTGCAAGTTCTATCGCAATCTGAGAACCAAAACTTCCTAGACCGACGATCATAACTCGTTTGTTTTCCAAAATATTAATTTCCAAAATTCCTTTGCTACGAGAATATAGCTCTTGATGTGAAGGAATGAAATTAACATCTCTCTCTTGCCATTCATCTCCTACGTGCTCGAATACTTGTATCGAACCGTTGACACTAATCTGAACGAAATATAAAACGTCTGCTAAAACAGAATTGTCATAGTGGGCAATGTCGATTTTGGAAAACATTGACTTACCATGTGCGCCGTAACTATGCAGAGCAGGATTAATACGCAAATGTACAACTCGTTCTCCTTCCCATTCGTAAGAATGGCCAAAAGCGGTTGTATCTTCTTGAATGGAGAAAGAATTCAATTCATCTCCACTCAAATATATGATTGGCACTTTGTTATCCAACATTATGCGAAACCTTTTTCTGTCATTTCTGTGACTATATCACCTTCATGAGCAGAACCCTTATCGACTAAGACAAAATCACCTGACACAGGATCAAATACAAGATCTTTCATACAATGCCCCTGGTTCTGTCCTTGCTCGCGAATTACCTCGCCAAATTCTTGTTGTTCTTGAATATCCATATTAATGCTGATGATTTAAATAATAATCCATATTCTTGCCAGTCTTAAGGTGAAGGTCATACATCTCCAGCCACAACCGGCATTTAACGTAAACTTTGTATATTGAGACCATAGGAGTCCAAGCAGAATCTGCATAATGGCAGATTTGGGTGAATCCATATTTTGTTGAAAGAGTATGCATAGCAGCACTTGGTCCGTTCATTGCTTCGCCAGATTTTGTATACAACATTTTTCTCACGAAAGCTTCAGGCTTGGAATTAGGGAAATTTGCCAAGTCTATTCTAACCGTATATACGTTCCCACTATTCGTTTTGGCTGCCATAACGATATATGGACAAGAAGTGCTCATGTCCATAAAACGGTATGAGTTAGAGGGCAACTTTGATGCAAGAACCTGCTTTTCTGCCTCAAGTCTTTTATCGTCCATCATAATTATATATTGATTTATAACAGTTTACAAAAGCATCAAAAATATCCCCTTTGCAATCCCACTCATAATTTGTCGGAACTGGATTACCATGAACATTTAGCTGTATCTCTGGTGCTACTTGGGGAAATTTGGATGGGAAATAAATATATTCATCTTTATCCTGTCTCTTAACCAATAGTTGAATATGATTTTGAGAATCCATCTTAATCGAACAATGAGCTTGATTCGGATATGACTCAATAAAGTCTATTATGGATTTTAGGACTAAACGGTTTTGTTTATCTTCAAACCAATATCCCTTATTTGACAATTCTATTTCCGAAAGGCTTTTGTTAATACCAACAGCCTTATAAGATGGTTTTACTGTCTTTGGCTGTATCAGCATATCTTTTAGCTCTGTATCAATCAAGTTCCGATAAGGACTGTCTATGTCTTTAACTGTCCATTGCGCTTTTACATAATTATATCCAGCATTTAACGTGAAGTTAAATGGATTCAGAGTTGATTCGACATCAGAACAATTTCCTATGCATAACAGAAACTGAGGAAGACGCTTTTCTTTGATTGTATCAGCCATTGTCGAAGCGTCATGCCCACTAGGTTGAGCCAACCCGAGCTTGTGATGAGAATGCCACTCACCAATGTGTTGCAATCCGTAATGATGCACCAAAACATTTCCTACATTTAACAAATAGTCTACGTCTTGATTAAAAAAAGCAACTTGATGATTTGCGTTGGCTCCTGGCCCTATCGCATAAAGGACAACAGGGCTTCCGTCTGCAGTCCAATATCCAAATAATTGTCCTCCAGTCTCGATATTCTTATAATCAAGAATACATCGCGAAATAAAATCAAGTTCGCTTTTATATATGAAAGCATTTAAGGAAGGACTAACTTGCACTTGTTGAGTAGCACAATTGTCTTTCCTAACGTATTCGCCCCTTTTGACTTCATCAAAAAAAGCTAATAGGCTTCTTACCGAAAGACCCCTAGACTTGAGATCCTTTTTGAAGAGTCGCATATTCATACTTCAAATAATTACTTCTTGCGACCTTCAACAAGAAATATTCTATTTTTAGTTTTCAGAGCGACAGGTCTCACGTCAAATACGACAACACTCCATTCATTTTGATGGATTTTGTAGATTAATTTGCGCATTCGCCCTTATTAACATTTCTCCTTTGTCCAAACACATATTTATATGCACATTCATGCATTTTTCTATAACCAATGAACGCATACGCGCGCGTTTTGACCGCAAAAATACAAAAAAAAATCTGATTAAATGCAATCAAATGAAAAAAAGACAAGAATATGAAAGGAAATTAACACAAATTATCCCAGCTAAACGGGACAAGTACCTGTTTCACGTGTGGGCAGTATGACTGCATTTGAGTTAGTATCGGAGGAAGGGACGGGTACCTGTTTCATAAAGAACAGGAGCTAGTAATAATCAATTCGTTGAATCCGTGCAGAGATTGGAACATGGGTCGGACTACGGCCTCAAAAACTATCAAGAATTGGAGAAT
>JAEEGF010623019.1_pt1 | contig 16198 bp, 17 predicted proteins | sample 9134171 | NCBI WGS metagenome assembly JAEEGF01 (sample SAMN16246542, study PRJNA631951) | gut metagenome | biome: gut microbiome; feature: rumen; material: AP-attached | host: Bos | place: Iran: Karaj | collected 2018-10
GCATGTACTTGCCAAAATTTTTCTTCTCGAAAAGCTTCATGGCGTACTGCGAGTAAACAATGGGGCCTAATTCAAATTGGTAGCCGAAATAGGGCGTGGGGGCAGGCTCGTAAATTCGGCTTGTCGAATCTTGCCACGGGCGGTAATTGTTCTGTTCGCCGCGCAGAATCACGTGGTTACGGCGGGCGGGACCCATGCTCAGGTAATCGAATCCGGTAAGGAGCTTAACTGCATCCAAGTCGTAGCGGGCGCTTGCGGTAAAGATATCCCAAGTGCGCTTGTTGTCGCTTTGCTTGTTGTAAGGAACGCCTTCGCTGGGGTTATAAAAGTTGTCGTAGATTTCCTTATTCGTGTGATCCGTGCTCACCTTGACGCTGGCGTTGAACAGGAATCGTTCGGTAAAGTGCCCGTTCAAGAACAGGCGAACCGAAGCCGAATTGTCGTAATGCGTGGGCGCATTCGTCAAGTTCGTAATCGCAAGGGAATCTGCCAATTGCGCCGTAATATTCACCTCGTGGTGGCGTGCGGAATCAGCGAAAGTAATATGAGGATTAGCCCATGCAACAGAAATCGTTGCAAGGAATGCTAATGCGGTTGTTTTTAGAGAACTCTTCATAATCCTTACCATAAAGCGGCTTTCAGCAAAGCCATGTGGTGTACAAGGTACTTTCTCTTTTCGTTAGAACCGATGTGCGGAATAGCCGATGCAATTCGTACAGAACTGCGTAAAATGCGGAATGCCTTCGAGAGAAAAAGTCCCTTAATGCCAAAATGCTTTTTAAATACGTATTGCTGTGCGCGGTCATGTTGCATGGCGCGGCTTGTATTACTTTGCGCAGAGCCTCCACCCAGGTGCATGAGCTCGATATCTTTGCAAATAAAGAATCTGGCTCCTAACTTGCGGGCGCGCAAGGCGAGGTCCGCATCTTCATAATACATGAAAATCTTTTCGTCAAAGAAAGAGCCTTCGGTTGTCAAGGCGTCGTAAAGCTCTTTGCCGAGCATCCAGCATACACCACTGAGCCAGTGCGTTTCCAAAAGGTTTTCTTGCGTTGTTTTGCTCGGCTTTCCTTGCAAAATTTCAGCGGCACCTTCTTCGTTGCGGAGCGCGTTCGTGAAAAATTTCAAGCTTCCGATTCCTTCGGGACCAAGACCAGCAAAGTAATTCGGCTGGTCGCTGCCGTCTTTGTTTTTGGTTCTTGGAGCTATAACGGCGTAAGCGTTTCCGCATTCGTGAGTGAAACCTTCTGTCATTTTCCATGCTTTTTGCAAGCGAGGAAGCGTATCGGCTTTCAATCGGGTGTCGTTGTTCAGCAGGCAAATCGAATCGAATTGTTCTCTGTCGCTAAGCAAACCCTTGATGGCCAAATTGTTGGCGGCTCCGAATCCAAGATTCTTGTCGCTCGGGTATACATGAACCGTCGGAAATTCCTTGCGCAGGTTTTCTATCGTGCTGTCGGAACTAGCGTTGTCGGCAATGGCGACTACGAAATGTTCGCTGTCCTTGAGTTGCTCGGCCATGTCGTTCAGACAGTTTCGGGTCATTTCCCACCCGTTGAACGTCACAAGAATGATAGCAGTTCTCACGCGGCACCTCCGCGAGAACGGCCTAGTCGTTCAAAGATTTGCACTAACTTCTTCGCCGAATTTTTCCACTGATATTTTTCGAGAATGGCTTTGCGCTTGTCTTCTTTGTCGCTCAAGAAATCTTGTGGACCGTTTAAAAAGGCTTCAATCGTTTGCGCAATAGATTCCGGATTCTTTGCGTCAAAATAAATCCCGCAATCTTCCGCGATTTCTTCCATCACGGAGCCTTTGGTAGTAAGGACAGGCGTCTTGTAGTTCAGCGCTTCCAATACGGGGAGCCCGAAACCCTCATATACAGAAGGGAATATGACCGCGGCGCTGCTGGCGTACAAGTTTCTAAGCTTGTCGTCGCTCACGAAACCTAAATGCTGAATGTTCTTTGCCACCGGCGAATTTTGCAACAGGCTGTTTTCGGAACTGTTTTTCCACCCCTTGGGGCCCGTCATGATAAGCGTTACCTGAATTCCCTTTTTGTCGAGAATTTCAAGTGCCATCACCAGGTTGGCAAAATTCTTTCGCGGTTCCAGACTCCCGACAAAGAGCAATCCTTTTCTTTGCGGGTTTGCACAAAAAGGCGAAACTGCGCAATTGATTCCACAAGGGACAACCTCTATCTTTTCTTGTGCAATGTTCGGGTGAAAATGCAGAAGTTCGCTTTTCGTAAAATCAGAATTGACCGCGACAACGTCGGCTTCTAGAATCGATTTCTCGCCGATATGGTTGTTAATCCAGCGAACTGATTTGCGCATGGTTTCAGGATAACGCTTGTAAACGAAATCATGAACCGTCAGAACCTTCTTGCAATTGGACTTGCCCAAGGGCAGCGTTTGCTCTGGCCCCCAGAATGCATCAATCTGGTATTGCTTGAGCAGTCGCGGCAGCGTCAGTTGCTGCCAGAGAATGCCTGGAATTTTCTTTTGAAATGCGAATTTTCCAGAATGGGGGCAAAGCTTGAAGTTTTTGTTTGTAATCGGGTATTCGATTGCGTGCGGCGAAAACAAGAAGTATTCGTTTTCGTTGTCAATTTGCTGGAGCGCGTCCAGCAGACTACAAAGATAGCGACCGATGCCGCTATTGTTGTAACGCAAACACTTGATGTCGATTCCGATACGCATTAGCTTTTTTTCCAAATCTTGCGTGCAAGCGGCAGGCCGATGGCGGTAAACAGAATGCGCTTTAGGGTAATAGCGGTGGAATCTTTCAAGAAAAGTTCATTGCGGTGCTTGGCAATCCACAGCAAATGGAGGGGCAAAACTGCGCGCGAAAGTCTCGACCTGGCAAGGCTTAAAAGCTTTTGGGCAAAGCGAATCTCTTTTTTAGTGAGCAAGAGTTTGCCTGCGTTATCAAGGATAGTCTGAATCCATTGAATCTGGGTTTCGAGCGTTTTGCTCATCGATGGTGCCGCTACTCCGCCTACGGCGTTGTTACCGTGAATGCGGTATTGTACAACAGGAGCATCGATGGCTGCGATTCCGCCTTGTCTGTCGGCAATCATGGCAATCCAGCGGTCATGAACGGTTACGCCCTCGGGAATCGGGAGAATCGTCTTCAATAACGAGGCCCGGAAAAGCGAAAGGCAACCCGTCACATTGTTGATGCCTGCAATCTGCTGCTCCATCGAAATTTTCTTTTCAATCTTCGAATAGCTTCTCCAGGATTCGTCAATTATTTTTCCGTCGGCATCCACCACTTGGGCGTCTCCGAAAACGAGAGTCGGCTTTTCTCCCTGCTCCGCTTCCATGGCCTTTTCGAGAAATTCCAGCTTTTGCGGTAGCCAGACGTCATCTTGGTCTGCCAAGGCAATAAGGTCGTTGTCATCCAGTTGAGGTTGTGCCAGTTCCAGAGCTTTTGAAAAAGCGGCTCGGTGTCCTGAATTCTTTTCAAGGCGGGTTATTTGGAGGGGCAAACGGTCCTGGAAACTTTTCAAAATAGCGGGCGTATTGTCTTTGGACCCGTCGTCTACGGCGACAATAAAGTCGGCTTGCCTAGTTTGTGCCACAAGCGAATCGAGCATCTGTGCCAGATACTTTTCGCCATTGTAGGTCGCAAGGATTATGCCGATTTTAGCCATACTCTGAATATAGCAAAAACGCCTTTTTTAAGGGTGTTTTGGGCGGTTTTGAATCTTGTTTTTGCTATTATTTTGATGTTTGAGGGATGTTCTATGAGCCAACCAAAAATCCTTTTTGTTTGCGATAAAAACGAGTGTACCAGTTTCGGGCGATTGACGCTGAATCTGGTCAAGGCGGTGTCGGGAAAATTCGATGCCCATGTTCTTTGGCTCAAGACTCCCAAGTTCTTTGGCGATGCCGGTAAAACGAATGCGGCGACTTCGCAAGATCCGAATTATGTATCTCACGAAGTTTGGGCCAAGTCCCTTTATACAGGGTTCGCCAGCTTTCGTTCTCCGCTGAAAAAGCTAGTCAAGAAAATCCAGCCGGAAATGGTCTTCTTTATCCGTCCAGAGCTCGGCTTTTTGGTGCCGGTAGTAAAGGGGCGTGCAAAGACGGTGATGTTTGTGCATGATACCTTTGCCGAGACCCTGTATCCGGACAGCATGAAGTTTAAGCTCTTGAACCTGTTCTACATTCGCCCGACTCTCAAGGCTGACTTTTTCGTGTATAATTCCGATTGGACTCGTGAGCAGGCGGCGGCTCATTTCGGCGTAGAAATGTCGTCAAAGCCGGGAACCGTAATCGGTTGCCCCATCGATAGCGCCCTATTCAATAAGCCCGAAACGAAACCGACGCTTGAAGAAAAGAAGGCTTTCCTCCGCAAGTACGGCATCAAGAATTTTGATGGTATGTGCCTGAACGTAAGCCTCGATGAACCCCGCAAGAATATCGAGACTTTCTTTGAAATGGCTAGTCTCAGGCCGCATGTGGCCTTTGTGCGAGTGGGCAAGTTCTCTGAACATCTTCGCGCCATTGTGAATGCAAAGAAGCTTTATAACGTTTATCATTTCAGCGAATTTAAGGCACATGAACTGCGCGACTTCTATCGTCACGCAGACCTCATGGTGTATCCGTCCCTTTTAGAAGGGTTCGGCCTTCCGCCCATCGAAGCAATCGCCTGCGGAACGCCTGCCGTGGGTGCTGCCACTTCGGCAATCAAGGAAAACTTGGATGGCGTTTGCCCGCTGATCAATCCGCCGACGGATGCCGAGGCATACGCCCGCGTGATCGATCGCGTGCTTGCTGGCGAAAATGTAATCGATGAATCCAATGCAAAAAAACTCCTGGAACATTGTTCCATGGAGTCTTTCAGTAAGCGCGTTATCAATTTCTTTAATTCTATTTCCGGCGCCACACCTTAATTAGGCTGTGGTTCTTCCTAGTCGCAAGCCAGAGCGTGGGCCAAATCAGAATCAGGTCGCGGATGAGGCTTGTCCAGGCTTCTGCCTTGTCGTGTGCGTCGCCGTCTTCCAGCTCGAAGCAACCGCAAGTGATGCCCAGGTCGTTGCCCAGGGCCCAAGTGAGGGCGATGATAAAGCTCACGAACATCCAGAAAATAGCGAAGGCCGATTCACGCACGAACGGCGTAACAATCATCGCGAGTCCGAACCAGAATTCAAACTGCGGGTACACCAGCGCAAAGAAGTTGTTCACGCTTTCTAAGTGCAAAGCGGGGAAGAACTGGTACTGGGCCACCAGAACTGCAAACTGGTGCGGGTCCTGAATCTTGTAAATGCTTGCGAAAATGAACATGCCGCCAATGCCCACGCGGAACAGCGTTTCGAGTGCGCGGATGGCGAAGTCCTTTTGCAGACGGTAAGCCGGAACGCAGATGCTCGTGGCGATGATGATGGCGGCAAGTCCCACTTGAATATTGTAGCGGTAAGCCTTGGGCCAAATGTCAATCAGCCAATCTTGGTCGGTAAAAGTCAAGAATGATTCCGGGAACGAAATTTCGGCAACGCCGATAGCCACGAGAATCGAAGCTACTACAAGGAGTGCTGCAGAGATAACGGTCTTCTTCATTACAGCACCTCGTCCGGCTTGGCGAGAATTTCCTGGCTGCCAATCCAATCGACAGACTTGGAATCTTCAACGCGAATGTTGTTGATAACGGCAAGGGCAATGCAGAACGCTGCAATTCCGAGCAAGACAATCCAGTTCAGGGATTTCAAATAACTTTTGAGATGATCGAATACTTTAAGAGCAATTGATTTCATATCCATAAGATACAAAATCTTCGGTCTTATTTAGTCCACAGGCTCTTTTCTTTTTCGATAAACTTCACGAAATCTTCAGGAGCGACCGGTTTAGAGAAGAAATAGCCTTGGATCACGTCGCAGCCCATTCTTCGGAGTGTCCTCAACTGGGATTCCGTTTCGACGCCTTCGGCAACGCAAGGCACCTTCAAGAATTTGGCGATGTCGATAATCAGTTCCACCATCCTCTTGTTCTTTTCATGCTTTTCCATGTTGCGGACAAAGGACATGTCGATCTTGAGAATGTCGATGGGTATTTCGGTCAGCATACCGAGGGAGGAATATCCGGTACCAAAGTCATCCATTTCGATTTTGAAGCCTTTCTTGCGCATGCTGTCAAGAACTTCGATCAAACCCTGCGCGTTTTCGGAATAGGCGCTTTCGGTAATTTCGATCATGTAATCGGTAGGCGAAAGCTTGTTCTGCTCCAGGATGTTGCAAAACTTGTTCTCGAGATCTGGGTCGTAAATGTCGATGCGCGAAACGTTTACCGAAACAGGAACGGTAAAGTCGAATTCATCTTTCCAGCGGCGGATCTGGGCGGCAGCTTCTTTCCACACGTAGTAGTCCACCATTTGAATCAGACCGTTGGATTCGAATAGTGGAATAAAATCGCCCGGATTGATAAAGCCTAGTGTGGGGTGAATCCAGCGGATTAGGGCTTCGGCGCTGCGCAAGTGGGGCTTGTCGCCTTGAATGGCGTACTTGGGCTGGTAGTAGACCTTCAAGTCCTTGTGTTCAATGGCTTCGTAAATATCCCTGATCAGGCGTTCTTCGCGAAGGTGCTTGGAATGCAGACCGCTGTTGTAGACAGCGACCGAGGTGGTGTAGTTGCCGCTAATGCGGGCGCAAGCGCTCTTGGCTCGGTCAAACCAGGTTTCGGGTTCAACTAGTCCTCGTTCAACGTAATGCCATACGCCCATTCGGACTCGGATATTGCTGACCTTGATATTTTGGGCAAGAATAGCCTGGAGTGCGGCCTGAAGTTCTTGGTAGTCATCCTGATGAATGCAGTAGACAAAGAATACGTCTGCGCCTGCACGACAGGCAATCGCATTCAATGTCGTCAGGATCTGTTGCAGGTAGTCGCCGATTTCTGCCAGAATCTGGTCACCGACTCCGCGCCCGTATATTTCGTTGATGAGTTTAAAATGCTCGATATCGATGACAATGGCGTCTCGGTCAGAGCCCATGTCCAGCGGAATAATCTGCTTTAGGTATTCAAAGAAGTAGTCAATGGTGTAGAGTCCTGAGAGCTTATCCCGTTCGGTTTGTGAAATCAGGTTCTTGTTTTCGTAGAGAGAGAGGATCCGTTCGCAGCGGGCGAGAATGATGTCGGGAGTGTTCAGTGGCTTTCGAATGAATTCGTCTGCGCCCAGTTTGTAACACCCATTGTCATCCCCGTCACCTGTAATGACGATAATGGGAATGTTTTGCAGAGCGCTTTGCTCGTTTCTCTGCTTTAAAAATTTGATACAGGCGTCGTCAGGGAGGTCCAGTTCTAGAAAAATAAGGGAATAGGTTATGTGGGAGTCCATCAACAGAAGTAGGGCATCTTGCGTATTGCCGACAACGGTAATATTATAAGACTCCTCCAGAACGTTCTGCAAAATTTCCTGGCAATCTGGATCGTCTTCGATTACCATGATATTTAGTCTAGACCTAAACGTTGACATCGCACTTTCTCACTTCGTGAGATAAATATATGTTTTGTCGGCAGTCTGTTTAGGAAGACACAAAAAAAACACCCTGCCAAAGCAGGGTGTCCAAACTCTTGGTTTGAGGGGAGACTACCTGGAGTAGTATTCCACGACGAGCTGTTCTTCCAGCTTGACCGGGATCTGGTCGCGGAGCGGGAGCTTCACGAGAGAACCTTCCATCTTGCCGGCGTCGACAGTCACGTATTCAGGAGCAGCCGGAGCGTTAGCAATGGCTTCCTTGATCTGAACGTGTTCCTTAGAGCCTTCGCGAACTGCAATCACGTCACCGGCCTTGATCTGGCGAGACGGAGAGTAGCTGCGGACACCGTTCACGGTGAAGTGACCGTGAGCGACGTACTGGCGAGCTGCAAAAATCGTGCGAGCAAAACCCATGCGGTAGACAAGGGCGTCAAGACGGGTTTCGAGCAAAATCATCAGGTTGTCACCAGCAGAACCGGCGCGACGGTTGGCTTCGTCATAAGCCTTGGCCAACTGAGCTTCGGAAATGTTGTAGGTGAAACGCAGACGCTGCTTTTCGACGAGCTGCTGCTTGTACACGGAAGAAGACTTCTTGCGGGTCTGGCCATGCTGGCCGGGTGCAAAGTTACGGCGATCGAGAGCCTTCTGAGTCTTCTGAGAGACGGCGAGTCCGAGAGAACGGGCTACCTTACCTTTTGGTCCACGGAAAGAGGACATTTTTACCTCGTTAAAGGAAGCTCTTTGGTTAACATGCATGTTGGCAGAGCTTGGCGCGACATGCACTCATTGGTGAGACATATATAGAAATATTCTGGCAGAACGTCATTGCGAGCGTAGCGAAGCAATCCAAAAAAAGAACTTTTTGAGGGCCATTTTGCTTAAAAACAGCCCGAACCACCCCCAGAGGATAGAAAATGCACCATATACAATGTGTAATGTGAAGAGACAAATGTGAAATGAATAAACCCACATTTCACATTCCACATTCCACATCACTAACCACTGTCTACTATACTATATTATAGGTATGACTTGGAACGAACCTCAATTGAACGAGCCGCAGCTTATTGATATCCCTATTGCCCACGACCAGCGGGGGAACTTGAGCGTGGTCGAGGGGGGAGAACTCGTTCCCTTCGATATCAAGCGAGTTTATTATTTGTACGATGTCCCGGGCGGAACCACCCGTGGGGGACATGCCCACAGGAATCTCCGCCAGCTGATTATTGCTGCCAGTGGCAGTTTCGATGTGATTCTGGATGACGGTAAGACCCGTACCAAGTATTCGCTGAATCGTTCCTACCACGGACTCTACATTCCCACGATGCATTGGCGTGAAATCGAAAACTTTTCGTCGGGTGCGGTGTGCATGGTCCTTGCGTCGGAACATTACGATGAATCCGACTACATCTACGATTACGATGCTTTTGTGAAAGAAGCTTCCGCCCGCTAATTTTTACTTTGTGTAAAATGCGTTGACGCAGGCCTTGGCGCCGAGGGATTCCTTGAATCGGTGCAGGCTTTCATTTAAATATTCGCCACCGTTTTCGGTCGAAATGCCCCAGGAAATTTTCTGGAAACCTTCGAGGGCGGCTTCACGCATCACGCGCACATACAGGGCGATGGTGGGCTGGAATTTCTCGTAGTCCGGGTTAGGCGCAATGTATTGGGCGTGAATGGTCCTGGTGTTTTCGAATAGGAATAGCATCATGGCTGCCACTAGCGTGTCCCCGTCCCAGATTCCGCGGAAACGGATGTGGTCTGGAACGCGGTTGTTCTTCAGGTCGTAGAGTTCTTGCAGGGTGTGGACCGGGTGGACGTTGTGCTTGGATTTGGAAATTTCCAAAAAACGGTAGAATGTTTCGAAATCTTCGGCTTTTTCCACGTTTCCGAACCGGATATCGGCAATCTCGGACTTTTTGAAAATGCGGCGGCATTCCTTGTCGCAGTTTTCAAGAGGGTCAGCGTCCTTCAGCAATGCACTATAGGAACTCAGTTCCGTATGGCGGGTGTATCCCATGTGTTCCAGCGTGTATTCCAGAAGATCGGGGTTTTCTTCGGCAAAAATTGCCGGAGTAATCTTGAATCGAATGTTCTTGAATCGTTCGGCGAGGTATTGGTCCGCCTCTTTCATGATTTCAAGAAGCCTGGATCCGCTGTAGAAGGATTTTGCGATAATGGGCCCGCCAAAAGTTGTACCCGCATGGGAGACGAAGGTTTGTTCCTTTGCCACGCCCGGAAAATAGGCTACGATTGTCCCGCTTTTTTCTAGCGCAAAACTGGCGTCGGTAAAGCGGTCTGCCGGGTGGTAGTTCAAGAACCGTCTGGTTTGCAAGAACGTCCCGTTGACAGATTCGCATTCCACAAAGTGATCCAGTCGCTTGTCTAGTTCGGGGCTGTAGGGCAAAATTTCGTACATATTTCCTAAAATAGTAAATTCCTAACCACTAATCACTGCCTACTGTCTACATTCTACTTCCTACTAATTTGCTATTTTCACAAACAATGATGAATGTCCCGTTTTATTCGCTGGATTATGTGAATCGCACCTTGGGCGATGCCCTGCGCGAGTCTTTTTCTGATGTCCTTGATTCAAAGTGGTTTATCCGCGGAAATCGTTGTAGCGAGTTTGAAGAAGCCTTTGCCGCTTATTGTGGTAAAAAGGCTTGTGTCGGAGTCGGAAACGGTTTGGATGCTTTGACTCTGATGTTGAAGGCGTCAATTATCCTTGGCCGAATGGCAGAAGGTGACGAAGTGATTGTGCCGGCGAATACCTTCGTGGCGACTGTTTTGGCAGTGCGTGCGGCGGGACTTGTTCCTGTTTTGGTTGAACCGGATCGTGAAACATGTGTGTTGGATGCGTCTCGATTGGCGGAAGCATATTCAGCTAAGACCCGTGCCGTTTTGGTGGTTCATCTTTATGGTCGTCTGGCGAATATGCCCGCGATTTGCGAATTTGCGAAGTCGAAAGGCTTGCTCGTGTTCGAAGATGCGGCCCAGGCCCACGGAGCTTTCTTAGACGAAAGAAACGTCATTGCGAGCCCATTCGACGAGCTCAGGGTAAACTCTGCGAAGCAATCTAATGCAGCTGCCTATAGCTTTTATCCGACAAAAAACCTCGGCGCCATGGGCGACGGGGGAGCGGTGGTGACCGACGATTTGGAACTTGCCCAAGTGGTAAGGTCTCTCGGCAATTACGGCTCATACGAAAAGTATGTGAACAAGTATGTGGGGGTGAATTCCCGCCTTGACGAAATTCAGGCGGCAATCCTGCTTGCAAAGCTTCCTCATTTGGACTCCTGGAACAAGCGCCGTCAAGAAATTGCGGACCGCTACTGTGCCGAAATCAAGAATCCGCTGGTGCGCGTAACTCCAGTTCCCGCGAAACCGAAGTCGCATGTGTGGCATGTTTTCCCGGTGTTCAGCGAAAAGCGCAACGAATTGCAAAAGTTCCTGAAAGAACGCGGCGTTGAAACCCTGATTCATTATCCGATTCCGCCGCATTTGCAAGAGGCTTTTAACGGGGCGCTCTCTCGTGGCGAACTCCGCTACGGTCCGCTTCCGATTGCCGAAGAACTGGCCCTTACGGAACTCAGTATTCCCATGGGTCCGGCCATGACCGACGATCAAGTCTCTTATGTTATTGAGATGATTAACTCCTATGCCCTCTAATTCAAATTATACAAAGCTTTTTGCCGGCTCCGGTGCCGTCACCTTGTTTAACGCGCTGCGTGCGTTTGCCATAAACAAGTTGCTGGCTGTTTTTTTGCCTCCGGCCATGTTTGCTTGTGTAGGGCAGTTCTTGAATTTCATGAGCATTGGGCAAGCCACCTCTTCCTTGGCGATGCAGAATGGCTGGACTGCTCTTACCGCCCAGAGTAAGAATTCCATGGACAAGTTGCTTGGGGTGTGGCATGGTGGCCTCCGACTGACCACGTTTGCAAGCATGTTCACCTTTTTCGTTGCAATTCTGTTCTGCTTCATGGCTCCTCTTGAAGTTCTTTTGCCGGGTGTGCCGACAAAGCTTGCCCAGGCGGCAATCTTGTTTGCATTGCCGGGTGTCTTTGCGACAAACATCATTACCATTACGGCTGCTGTCATGAACGGCCTTGGCGAGAATCGCAAGTGGGCGCTAATCAACATGGTGACATCGGTTTGGCAGGTGTTGTGGGTGGCGTTCTTCCTTTATACGGGGCGCCTTTCGGTGTTGTCAATTATTGCAACTCAATCGATTGTGGCAGGCCTCTTTGCTACTCAGATTGCCAGTCGCGCAGGCTTTAGCATCAAGCAAATTTGGAAAACTGCTCTGGATTCCCGTGGCCCTTGGATGTCTTATATTCTTATGGGAATCGTTCCCATGGTGGCATCTCCCATTGTCCTCACCTTCATGCGTACGACTATCGCAAACCATTTTGGCTGTGATGCGGCGGGTATTTGGCAGAGTGTATGGAAAGTGTCCGATTTCCTTTTCATGGCCATGTCCGCTATTTTGACGGTGATTATTTTGCCGCGAGTATCAGCAAACATGAGCCGAGGCGAGTTCTTTAGGATGTTTAATCCGTTGCTGCTTCGCGTTATGGGAATCTCGCTGGTGATGGTTGCGGGGCTGTATTTTGGTCGGAGCATTCTAGTTCAGGTGCTCTTTTCCCATGCCTATATGGGTGCCGTTGATTATTTGCCGATTCAGCTGGTGGGCGATTTCTTTAGGGCCGGTGGCTTTGCGCTAGCGCTTGTGCTGATTGCTCGTGCCGAGACAAAGGCGTTTTTGTCTGTTGAAATCGGTTCTGAAATCTTGCTGGCCGTAGGTACCTTTGCTGGAATAAAATTTCTTGAATTTAACGGCCCTATGGCGGCATACGCTTTTGAAAACTTCTGCTACTTTGTGGTGCTCTATATTTTGGTATGGAGGCTTAAATGGAATACTCCGTAACCAACATGTTTGCGCAAAAAATGACGGAAAACGTTTATGTAAAGGCATTTGCGCAGGGCGAAGAAACCGAACAGCGCGAATTCCCGCCGGTGGTTTCGGTGCTTTTGGCCAGCTACAATCACGAAAAATATGTGGAAACGGCCGTTCGTTCCGTGATGGAACAAAAGGGCGTCCCTTTTGAACTCATCGTTCTCGACGATGGTAGCAAGGATTCTTCTCCCGAGATTTTGGAGAAGCTTTCTGCCGAACTCAAGTTCCGCTACATTCATCGCGAAAATAAGGGCGTTATTGCGACCTTGAACGAGATGCTTGAATTGGCCCGCGGAAAATATTTCTGCACTTTTTCGTCGGACGATATCATGCCGCCGGATCGCCTTAAAAAGCAGTCGGATTATATGCAATCCCATCCGAATGCGGTGGCCTGCTTTGGACAGGTGAAGCCCATGAGCGAAGATGGCGTTGTCGAAAACTATGTCGATGAAGTCTACATGCAGGCTGTTCCTGAAATTCATTTTGAGGAAATATTCCTAGGTGAAAAGGCTCTGCATGGTTGCGCCGAAATGTTCGTGACCGAAAAGGTGCGCCAGCTAGGCGGTTACGATACGCGGTTCTTTTTTGAGGATTACCCCCTGTACCTGAAGGTCCTTTACGAATTTGGACCGCAGCCGGTGTCTGCCGATATTGTGTGCTGCTATTATCGCGAGCATGGCGATAACATGCATTCCAATCATAGCCGTATGTACAACGAGTTCCTGCGGATTATCGAACTGTATAAGGAACATCGTTTGTATCAGCAGGCCTTGAAAAATTGGAAGGCCAAATGGTTCTCGGCCCTTGCCTATGCCCAGAAAGGGGAGGCCTTGAAACGCCTTCCGCAACTTGCTTCTTTGAGTCCTGTATTCTTGAAGCGATTGCCTAAATTGTTCATCCCAAGATTTTTCTTAAAGCATTAGTAAACGTCATTGCGAGGAACGAAGCAATCTATTCTTAGAAGGAAAATCAATGATTTCAGTTTGCATGGCATCCTATAATGGCGGTAAATACATCCGCGAACAGCTGGAAAGCATTCTTTCGCAGTTGCCCTCCGATGTTGAAATCGTTATCGCCGATGACGGTTCTACCGACGATACCTTGCAAGTAGTAGAATCCTTGAATGAACCGCGTATTCGCATGTTGCCTGCCGAAAAACATTTGGGCGTTATCTACAATTATGAACGTGCGTTGCTAGCTTCCAAGGGTGAAATTGTTTTCCTGGCGGACCAAGATGATGTTTGGCTTCCGGGAAAGGTGACGAAAGTTCTGGGTGCGCTCAAAGAATTCGATCTCGTTGCGCATGATGCTTGGATGCTTCGTCCGTCAGAATCTTCCTGGACTCGCTCCGGCAAGTTGAACGATATTCGCGCCTACAAGAGCGGGGTAGTTGCCAACTGGTGGAAGAATTCTTTTACGGGGTGCTGCATGGCGTTCCGTCGGAATGTCTTGGACAGGGCGCTTCCGTTCCCCAAGAATCTTCCCATGCATGACCAATGGCTTGGTATCGTGGCGGAAAAGTTTTTCAAGGTAAAGTTTATCGACGAACCGCTAGTGGAATACCGTCAACATTCCACCAATGCAACGCATATCGGGAATTCTCCCGCAGGCGTTTTTCAGAAAATCAAATGGCGGTTTGATTTAGCAAGAGTACTCTTTTTCAAGTGTGTAGTGTGAAATGTGTAATGTGAAATTCTTCATTACACACTTTACATTCCTCATTACACATTAGACATTGCCTGCACCACTTCGCCCCAGCCCATTTGTACAATGGCGCCTGCGCGAACCAGATTGCCCTGAGCTTCTTCGTATTCCTTCAGAATCCGGCTCCATTCCGACACGTCGCGGCGTAATTTGACATCTTTGTGAATTTTCTTCATCAGCATGTCCTGTTTCCATTGGGCGGCGGCAGAGAGCTTCTGGCAAGAAATATCCAGCGCAGTCAGGTAAGCGGGAACGGCGTTCAGGAATGTCTTTTCGAAATCCTTCGCCTTGCCTTGTGCCTGTAGTACAAGATTCTTTTGGTTGATGGCGTTTTTGCGGATTTCGCTCATGAGTCGAACGATTCGTTCGAAATCCACTTGCGGCCAGAACAGGCTGAACGGCCACATCTTTTTCCAGTGAAATTTGAACATGGATTCGTGGGCTGTATTTTTAGCCCTGATAAGCTCCTTGAGGTTTTCAAAAATCACCTGGGACGGGAGCATTTCTTTGTTTTCTTGTTCGCTCATGGGCTGCAATATACTAAAAATGGGGGTGTTTTCTGTAAAATTGCCTTATTTTTCCGAAAGTTTGCTTGTTTTTTTTTATTTTGGAAGTAAATTCTATATGCAAAAACTTGCAAAAGGATACTTATGGACAAAAAGAAATTCAAAATTTTGATGATTGTCGATATCGTGCTCATTATCGGCTTGTTTGCCTTGATGATGGTTCTGAAGGGCCAGTACAACGACCAGGCCCAGAAGACGGTGAAGGAACAAGTGGATGCCTATCTTGAACTTTCCAACGGTGCCGTTCAGGACCAGTGGAAGGCTGTGGACCAGTACGGTATGGCTTGGCGTCTCGTCTATGCAACTCTGACCTCTGCAAAGACCGAAGCTGCTTTTGATGCCGCAGTCAAGGCCATCGAAGGCGATAAGGATGCCCGTTTTAAGCAGCTTTCCTACATGTATGAAGCTGCTGGCATTCCGGCCCAGGCCCAGAATTCCATTTACGAAAAGGCCGGCCTTGCTGACAAGTTCTTGCTGAAGAATGAAGGCGGCGTCAAGGAAGTGGCATGCGGCAAGAACTGCGTCATTTCGTTCACGTTTGCAAAGGGCAAGCTGAAGTCCAGCGACTATAGCGCTCTTGCCAACTACAATATGGCCGAACACTTTAAGCTTGAAGCCCCGGCGGCTTACCACTTTGAATAAGGAGTTGTACCAATGAACGTAAAGAATATTTCGATTGCACTCACGGTTCTGGTTATCGCTCTCCTTGCTACGCTTTTGATGCAGAAGGGTAGTTACGTGTCTCAGGCTACGGAACACTATACCAAGACCACTACCAACTCCTACAAGGGAGCCTCTAAGATCATCGAATACGTGAACAACTCTATCGATGTGAACAAGGGCGTGTGGTCCTTGGCTTGCGAAGCCGTGCAGACTGTGAAGACTTCTCAGGATCAGGCTCGTCTCGAATCCAAGTATTTCCCCTCTACCAAGGGCTCCATGAGCATTGCGAATATGACTCGCCGCTTTGAAGCTACGGGTGCCTACTACATCATCTCGAAGTTCTCGAAGGTTGAAGTTGACAAGAAGACCGAAGTCAAGTCTCTTGCTGGCCTCGTCTCCGTGAATGTGAACGCTCTCGTCGGTAATCCGGGCGAAGAAATCTCCGAAGAAGAAGGTGATGAAGACGCTGAAGAAGCTGTCGAAGAAGCTCCGGCCCCGAAGAAACCGGCTAAGGTCGCCAAGGGCAAGAAAGGTAAGAAGGGCAAAAAGCGCTAATTGCTTGACTCTCAACGAGTTAGAAAATTGTAAGAAACGACCCGCTTTGCGGGCCGTTTTTTATTGTCTTTGCTGGTGCTTTTTGGGGTAAAAATGCGCGGCCATTTTTCTAAATTTGCAGTGTTAAAATTTTAATTGAGGTTAAATAATGCTCATTTTACGTGGTACGCCGGCTCTGTCGGATTTCCGTCTCCAGAAACTTTCTTCCGATTTCAAGAGCGCAGGCCTTTCTGTCGCTTCCGTTTACGCTGAATTCCTGCACGTGGTGGAC